>Ga0265316_10000018_pt1 | contig 195092 bp, 162 predicted proteins | sample 4522metaG_FD_202092 | JGI IMG/M metagenome (GOLD analysis project Ga0265316, IMG submission 202092) | Rhizosphere microbial communities from Carex aquatilis grown in University of Washington, Seatle, WA, United States - 4-5-22 metaG | ecosystem: Host-associated > Plants > Roots > Rhizosphere... | reverse complement strand
TGCACTGGTTCGCGACGCAGCAATTCTTTCAAGAGGCGACGCAAAGCCTTCAAGAACCTCCTGCCGTGCGCGGGCTCGCGCTCATGCGGGAATACGCGCTGCCGAAAATTGGACATGCCTTGCCAGAGGTGAAATATCCCTGCGTGCGGCCGTGAATAGACCGCACACGTGCGCGTCGCTCAAAAGGGAAAAATGAAAGTCGTGGTCACCAGCTTCGGTTCAGATGGGGACGTCAATCCCTTGCTGGCGATTGCCGGCGCGCTGGTGCGCCGTAACGTGGACGTGACGTTCGTCGCCAACCCGTTCTACGAGCGCCGCGCGCAGAGCACCGACAGCCGCTTCGTCGGCGCCGGGAATTTCTTCGACGTGTTCGCGGCGCTGCAATCGAACCCGCGCTACCTCAGGCTGGGCACCGGCATCGCGGCGATATGGAGGGATCTCGCTGAACCGAGCATTCGCGACATTTACCCGGTTGTCCGAGACACCGTTCGCGATGTCGGTGCGACGGCGGTTGTCTCGCATGTACTGTCCTACGGAGGCATTTGGGCGGCGGCAACGACCGGGGTCCGCAACGTCGTCGTAACCACAACGCCGTCGGCGTGGTTGTCGCGTCATCAACCCGCACTCTTCGGGAATTGGCGTCCCCCGCGAGCGCTGCAGGGCGCATTGACGGTCGCGCTGCGCGGCATCACGAACACCGTGCTCCGCCAGGCGCTGCGACGCCTGGCCATCAAGATCGGCGCGCCCATGGGGTCGAATGTCGTCCCCACTCCAGACCTCAATCTCGGAGTCTGGCCGGAATGGTTCCGCCCTTCCGCACCGGATGATCCGCCGCGAGCCCGGATGTGCGGCTTCGTCTTCGACACCGTCGATGCGGGGCAGCCGCTTTCCGGCAACGTCGAATCGTTTCTCGCCGCGGGCGACGCGCCCGTCGTCGCCGGGTTTGGGTCCGCGGCCAGTCTGCACGGCGCGGATCGTTACCGTGCCGTGGCCAACGCGTGCGCCACGCTCGGCCAACGCTGCGTGCTCATCGGCCCTTCAGCGGACGTCGTAGCACCGACGCCCGACGTGATGGTCGTTCCGTCCGCGCCGTACGCCCGGATGTTTCCGGCCGCGTCCGCGATTATCCATCACGGAGGATTCGGCACCTGCGCGGAAGCGCTGCGCGCCGGCAAACCGAGTCTCGTCACGCCGTTCGCCTTCGATCAGTTCGACACGGCGGCCCGCGTCGACGACGCCGGTCTCGGCCGCTGGTTGGTCGGCAAAGCCCATGACGCCGGAGCCATTGCGACCGCGCTCGATTCCGTGCTGCGCAGCGCTCAGCTCAAGACGGCGGCGCGCGCGGCGGCAGCGAAGATCGCCGGCGCTCCAGACGGTGCGCAGCGCGCCGCCGAGCTCATCGCAGCCTTGTAGCGTCGGCGTCGAACTGCTCGTCTAGCCGCCTGTCGAACTTGGCAGCGCGCAGCGATCAATCCTGTCCCCAGGCTCCCCGAAGGGGGGAACGGACCACAGAAAAGACGCCGACTGCAGGTCCTACGCTTTTTGCTCGCCCGCGGCGCGGCGCCGGCGGCCGCTGAGCAGGTAGAGATCGGCGCGCGGCTGAAAGAGCGGATCGGCGGAGGCTTCAATTCCGTCGACGCGCGGGATGGGATCAAAGATGATGCGCCGCTGTTCCGCGTCACTGGCTGCCACCAGCGCGTTCAATACAAGCGCACCAAACCAAATCTGCGGCCGGCTTGCCGGCCAGCGGATAGTGGCGTCGTCAACGGGGTCTCCGTCCTCGGCCACCTGCAGTGCGATGTTGAACTTGATGGGACCTTTGGCGATGCGTTTCCTGATCTCGTCGAACAGGAAGTTGGGATCCTTGGCGGCCGCGGCGGCCGCATCCAGATACTCCGTACCCAGCTCTGGAAGGATGCGATAGCGACCAAAGCGGCTGCTTCCGTCTGCGGCGGTGAACTTGACCGCGGAGACGGCAAAGAACGTCTCCCGCGCAAAGCTTGTGGGGATCGGCTTGGCAGCCTGGACGAATTGCAACGCCTTGGGATGCGCACCCAAAAATTGCTCGATCGCGTTGGGATGAGGCTTGGAAGGATCACTGGCCGCGACAGCGTGGAGGAACTCCAAGAATTCCTCGGCGGTCCGGGCGGGAAAGCCGTCATGCGAGTGCGCCACGATGTCGGTGTGCACATGTTCACCCAGATGAAACCGGATGGCACAGCCGCGCGGGCTGGCACCCTGGGCATCGTTGTCCGGAACAGTGGGAATCCCGGCAAAGTCGGAGAGGCGCACGGTAATGGATGTCTCGCCGCGCGCGTGCGGCGCACGCGTCAGCGACGCCGCATCAGGAGCGGGTTTGAAGGTTCCGGTGAACAGGACGCCCTTGGCGTGCGCGGGCCGGAAACCGGGATGCTCGCCGCCGTTGACCGTGTCGAAGGCCTGCAACAGCTCGCGGCTGAGCGCCAAGGCTTTGGGGTCAGTGGGCAGAGGCATTGGGAACTCCTTTCCTACGCGATCTTCTGCAAAGTGAGTGGAACTTTGGGGGACGCCAGTGTCGTTGGTACGGGTGTGGCGCTTGTCACCTGAAGGGTGTCATCGGCCATGAGCGGTGTCGGTTCATTAGCATGAGTATGCCGACGTGCGCTACGGGACGCCGCCAATCCGACACGTCCCTCGATACAGCGTGTGAAAAGATCGCGCCTACTCGGGATGCCAGTGAGTGAAGGCCCAACCCGCCTGGCGAATGAATTCGCGGCTACGAAGAGCACGCAGTCGCCATACGGCGACTGCCATCCACTGGGCACAACAGCCGGGAAATCGGCCAGTCCGCGCAGGCGGACTTTGTGTGTCTCGTAGGCGCGGTTTCAACCGCCGCCGGCGGCGCATCTTACCAACTTTGACTCACTGGCATCGCGCCTACTCGTGATGAACGGAAATCTGCTTTGGGATCCACACACAATCCGTTCCCCCCGAGCCGCCTTCCGTTGGCGGCGTATCGAGGGACGCGTCTTGAATTGGCAAAGCCGGCCGCCAGCTCACCATCGCAGATCCGGAAACAGCCGGGCGATGGTGCGCGCAATGCCGTCCTGATGCGGCCCGGCGGTGATCTCGTCCGCCACCGCCAATACTTCGGCATGTCCATCGGCGACCCCGACTCCGTAACCAGCCGCGCGCAGCAGCGGCACGTCGCTGAGGTCGTCGCCAAACGCCACTGACTGCGCAAGTGTCAGGCCGTGGCTGGCGAGCAGTGGCGCGAGCAGCGTCGTCTTATCGCTGCCAGCCGCAGTGATGTTGATGAAGCGCCCGCCGTCCAGCGGCATCGCGGCGACGGCTCCCGGCCAGCAGCGGGCGATGTCCTCGGCGAGCGCGTGCAGCGGCGTCTGCGCGCTCCACACCGCGAGCTTGCACGCCGACGCTGTACGCGCCTGCGCGAAAGGGACGAGCTCCGCCGTCGTGCACCCCCACTCGCGCAGCGCAGCCTCGGGCGGAATGATGGGACCGAAGGCCGCCTGTCCGTCGGCGGTGTGGATGCCGATGGTGGGCGACGACTCTGACGCTTCGGCGAGCGCGGCGATCGCACCCACCAGGTCGGCGGCGATCTCGGTGGCGGCGTGGAATCCGCTGCGCGTGCAGCGTGCGAGCGCGCCGGCATGGAAGACGCCGCTCTCGGCCAGCCACGCCAGCGGCCCGAGCGCGATCGCCGCCGACGCGGGCCGGCGAGCGGTGGCCACGAAGCAGGCGAACCCCGCCGCACGGCAGGCGCTGATCGCCGCGACGGTCGCCGCATGCGGCCGCCCCCCGGGCGGCACCAGCGTACCGTCGATGTCGAAGATCAGCGCACGGAACCGGGGCATCGGGCTGAGTGTCTGTAGTAGTGGTAGGGGTCAACAACCTATATTGAATGAAGCCGCGTATCTGGATGGTTCAGATCTCCATGCTGGCACCAGCCGCGCGCCCGAGCAACATACGGCACAGAAAGAAAGCTCACGCAAAGGCGCAACAACCAGGACGAGTTCGCACACTACCGCGCGGTGCTCGAGCGCCACTGCAAAGAAGTGGGCCGTGACTTCGGAGAGATTCGCATCACCGCGATGTCCGGCGGCATTGCGTATGAATCCCCGGCAGAGCTCGACGCGTACATGCAGCGCATCGCGGCGCAGGGAATCGACCGCAGCCTCCTGCTTCAACTGGTGAGCTGCAACGGTTCGCATGCACAGTGCGCCGAGTTCCTGTCGCAATGGAAGAAGCTCGGGGTCGACGGCATCATCTTCTACTTCAATGACGTCGCCACGTACGGGGACGGGCAGTCACAGCCGGAGATCTTCAAGCGGGATGTGCTGCCGCACGTGTGAGCTGCTGTAGGAGCAAAGCGACTCGCGACCTCTGACGACGGCGCCGCCGGACAATTCCATCAGCGGGGAGTAGTTTCGCCTTGCCGTCGCGGAAGGCGGCTTGCTTCACAGCGTCCTCGCCGACGAGCGGCAGGCCCCAGATGACGGCATCCACGGCGCGGCGTTCCACCGTGCGGCGGTTGAGCTCAGCGGAGGACAAGTCCTTCGCGTGTGTGGTCAGAGCCAGTGCGCTAACGAGCACGGCTGCCATGAGGTCTTGTGGGCGCGGCCTTTTCACTGTCTTCTCCCTTCGCCGTTGCTGGATTGCCAGGCGGTCCAAACACCGCCGGCGTCCACTGTCGTTACGGCGCCTGTGCCGGCCCGATCTGCGGCGCGCGGACCGGCTTCGCCATGCCGTAGAAGACCACGACGCCCTGGCCGCCGCAGCGCGTCGACAGCGCCTCATTGGGCGTACCGACACAGCTGTCGATGTCCTGCCAGTTGTTGATCGCCCAGACGTTGCCCGCGGGATCGACGGCAATATCCGTCTGCATCTGCAAGCCTCCACCCACATATCCGCCAGGCGGGGAGATCTGATCGCCGGTCTTCATGCCTGGCGGGCAATTCTCTGTGCGCACGCCGCAGAGCTGCACGATGGGGCTCGTGGGCATCGCGAAGTTGGATACCCAGATGTTGTCGTTGCCATCCACGACGACGGCCCACGGCCCAGGAAGGCCACCGCCTTTGAACGGCGAACCCGGGAGCGGCGTGCCGTCAGGCCGCAGCACCGTGATGCTCCCGCTGCCGCCAGTCTGCCCGGACATTGTCTTCGTCAAGTAATCGGATGCCGACGTCACGCCCTCGGTTTTCAGGCGGACTCCCATGTCCACCAGATGGGCCATACCCATCAGCCCGCTGCCGAATCGGTTGGTGATCCAGACATTGCCCTGGCTGTCGATGTTGAGCCCGCTGTTGAGGTAGCCGGTCTTGAAATTCTCCGACTTGCTCGGATCGGTGGCGGGGAACCGCGTCACCTTGTCCGAGCTGTCCGCCACCCAGATGCGATCCTGCTGGTCGATGGCCAGGTGGAATGGCGCGGTGAAGGACTTGCACGGCTCAGCGTTGTCGCCTTCGCAGACGAGGCGGCCCTTGCTCCAGTCGCCCTTCGGGAAGTACAGGAGCTGCCGCTTCGAGATGCCCACCGCCCACACGTCGCCGTTGGGCACGACGATGATCCCCTGCATCAGCCCCAGCTGGCCGTCGAAGGTGATGCCCTCCGGCGGCGTCAGCGGCTTGCCGCTCTTGTCGAAGATCGCGATCGACTTGCTGCCGTAGCTCGAGAGCCAGACATTACCATTCAGGTCGATTGCATTACCGAATGTGCCGCCCTCCATGCCACCGCCGGTAAACCCTGTCGTGAGCGGCGACAGGGCCCTGCCGTTAGGCGCGAACTTGGTGGCGTTGCCCTGCCAGAGCGAATCCTGCCCCTGCCAACCGACGGTCCAGTTGTCGCCGACCCAGAGGTTGCCCTCGCTGTCGAACATTGCCTTGCCGCCGGCGCGAAACCCGCCGCCGTCGAACTTGAGGGGCAGAACCCACGCGCTGGGCGCGAAGCCGAGGTACGGCATGTACGGCACCGGCCGCATGGTCTTGCCCCGCTGGATCGGGTAGTACGCGTCGAGGAGCGCGAACATTCGTCCGGGTTGGTACCACGGATACCGCGCGATCGATTGCGCCGCAGTCAGCGTGTCGGTCGGGGTACCGCCGGTGGGAGGCGTCGCCGCCGCAAAGAGACTGCTACACGCATTCGGCGTTACCTCCGCCACGCAACCGGCGAGCACGTCGGCCAGCGTCGCGAAGTTGGCCATCGTCGGCGTCTGACCGCTGTTGAGCGGCCCTTGGATGGCGTCGCCCCAGCCACCCGTCGCAAGATCGACAAAGTTGGGCACGTTGCCAGCAGCGATGCGCAAGCCGAGCGCGTGCCCCTTGATCGATGTGCCATTAAGGAACTGTGCATTGGTCCACACCGAGGCCACCGTCGTGAATTCGTTGATGACCACCTTTGCAGGAGGCTTGTTGCCCAGCACTGCTAGCAGGGCGATGGCCGGGTTGTCCCCGCTCCCCTTGTTCGCGGTCGCTTGCCCACCTTGGGCGACGAGATAGAGGACGGCATCTTTTCCAGGAGCCCCATAGGCGGACAACGCGAATCGGCCATCAGCACCGGTTTGTGCCTGCGCCAACTGCTTCGGGTCCCCAGCCCTCGCAGCCCACAGCGTCACGGTTGACTTGGCGATCGGGGCACCCGCGCCAAGGACCTGACCTTTAATCCCGTCTGCGCGAGCCGGCCTGGTCGACAAGACGCCGGAGACGACAAGCGCCGCAGCAAACCATCGCCCTACGGCTACGGAATTCCGCCCATTCTGGCTTTCACCCATTTTCCTTCTCCCATCCCAACTCATCTTGGAAACAGCAACTGCACCTGCGCCCGCAGCTGCCAGTCCGGGCCGAACTCGGGTGTGTCGGCGTTGTAGAACGCCTGCAGTTGCGTGTTCACCGGCAGCCCCACTTTGCCGACGCGCCACAGCTTGCCGCCCCCTCCTCCTACGGGAACGGTCCAGTGATTGTCGCCGCTAGCGGAGAAGTTGGCGGTGATGATCGGCGCGGTGACCAGGTACCAGCCGTGGGCGATGTTGTAGTTCACGAACGGCTGCATGAGGAAAGCGTTGACGTGCTTGTCGCTCCAGCCGGCGAAATCCCACTGCTGATTGGCAAGCGCGCCGACCACCCACGGTCCGTCCATGAAGAGCCCGACGGCGGCCGGACCGGCGCTCCAGCGGCCGCTGCCGAGACGCGACACGGTCGCGGTCGGCAATGTCAGCGTCGGGCCGACACCCCAAATGAATTTCCCGGGTTTGGCCGGCGACAGGAAAAAGGTCGGATTGATGTCGCCCATCCCAAACGCTTCGGTGCGTGGCCCCCGGTCAAATAATTCGGGTTGGTTGATGATCGGCATGATCGTGCGGGTGATCAGGTTCCAGTCGTTGCCGATGGGAATGGGAATGACCGGCTGGACATTGAGCACCCACTGCGTGACGTTCCTGGTGCCGGTGTTGAAGTTGAAGTTGTTCTGAAAAGGCACGCTGATCAGGTTGGCCACCGGGTTCTGCGTTTCCTTGGCGAGCTCGGTGGTGTTGTCGTCACCGGCAGCTGACGGCTTGGCGTCCTGCGCCCGGGCGGCGCTCGCCAGCAACAGCACCACCACTGTTACCGTCAGCGTGAGGCACCGCCTCGAACCGATCTCCCGCATAGTCTCGTCCCTCCTCTGAGTGCGAACAGTTCTTGGCCTGGAGCGCGTCCCTACGAGCAGCTCGCGTGTTAGCACGTCAAGCGCCAAGCACAAACCGCGGCAATGATCCAGTGCCACCAGCGAATCCTTCCGGAAGGCAGGACTCCGGCCGGCTCCGCGACCATCTGGTCGGGACCGGTCGCGAGATCCGTTTCACGCGGGGGGATCACGCAGACAGGGGTGGAACCGCATGCGGCGACCCCGCCCACAAGTGGTTTCAGCTCACTGCGCTGGCGCCGGGCGCTTGCCCATCTCCAGCTTCTCCAGCGCTTCCTTGGCCTTCGGGGATGATATCGTAGACTGACGGGTTGTTGGGCATGAAGCCGATTTTGAATTGCGACGGACACTCAAATGATCGATCACAAGCGGCCACGAACAGCACGTACGAAGTTTTGGATGTCCTTGGGGGATTCACTATGGGAGCCGTTCAATGTCAACAGAACGGACAAACCAAATCCCCGGTGGAGACGCGGAGTAGAATTGTTCGACGAAACCGTCGAAGCGTACCCGCCATATCGTGGATAGAGCCGGGGTGGCGACAAGCTCACGCGCCATTATGGTGCCTACGGTTCCTATTGGGGGACCTGGGACATTTCTGACGGGCACCGCTTTGACTAGCCGTACTCGATCGCCTGGTACAAACTCACCGCACATCATCCGCGACATCGCCTCATTCGAAGAAGCCTTCGAGGAGAGGCCCTGGGACGCTGGCACTCGAGAGGGAGCAATTGGGCCAGCGCCCCAGGGGTCTGCGCCCGCAGACTTTCGTGGAGTCTGCGGGCTAACAGGTCACGGGAGGGTATCCAAGAAGAGCTGCCCTGAGCTATTCAGAGCCGGTGCCGGGAACACTGCACCAAAGCAGTCAGCACCGCCGTTCGGCTGCAACTGAACGATCACCTGCGTGTCTTGCTGCAGCACCTGCGATCCAACCGGCGTCGGCACCGGCAGATTGATTCCGACGCCGCTGACGGTAATACTGCCGCTGGAGGTTGGGTAGTTTCTCTTCAGCACCACGCGTCCCACACCATCAGGGGTGTGTGCCTTGTTCAGATACCGGAAGCCGGAACCCGTGCGTGTCCAATTGGCGCCGAAGGGGATCTCTGATCCAAGGGCCAAGCTCGGGGTACCCGCGTTGGTGTCGTAAATACACAGGTGATAAGTGGTGGATCCGATCTTCGGATCGCCGAACTGCGCCACGTCGACGAGCTGATTTGGCGGGCCCACCCATTTCCAGCGCAGGGTGCTTCCCGCCGCGGTGTGGAGGGCCAGACGGATTCTTGCTTTTACCGGCTGGAGGCAGCTGAAGAGCGGAGTGGGCGCACACCCTCCTGGCGGGGTGTTTGTCGGCGTCGCTGTCACCGTCGGCGTTGACGTGACTGTTGGCGTATTCGTCGGCACGAGCGTGCCCGTTGGGGTCCGCGTTGAAGTCTGAGTTGGCGTGTTGGTCGCGGTGTTCGTCGGAGTCCGCGTGTTGGTCGGGGTCTTTGTCGGCGTGTCCGTCGGCGTATTCGTATGGGTCGGGGTGTTGGTTGGCGTATTGGTCGGCAGCGGGGTGTTGGTCGGCGTATTGGTTGGTGGAAGGGTGCCGGTCGGCGTCTGCGTCGGCGTATCCGTCGGCGTCCGGGTTGGCGTCTGTGTCGGGGTATTCGTGATCGTCGGCGTCAAGGTCGGCGTAAACGTCAACGTCCGCGTCGGCGTCACCGTCGGTGTTGGGGCAATGCAACTGTTATGATCCGCCAAGACCGAGACGGTATTGTCTCCAGCGTTGGCAACGACCATGTCGATCGCACCATCGGCATTGAGGTCGCCGATCGCGACCCCTTCAGGACTATTGCCGACGCTGAAATCAATGGGGGAACCGAAGCTACCGGTACCGGTGCCGGCGAGGATCGAGACCGTTCCCGTAGCAAAATCCGTCACCGCAAGGTCGAGCGCGCCCGTGCCGTTGAGGTGCCCCGCGGCGATCCCGTATGGAAAAAAGTTCGTCGGAAACTGAGCTGCAGCACCGAAACTACCGGTACCCGTCCCGAGCAGGACGGAAACAGTGTTGTCGCTGCTATTCGTCACCGCCAGATCGACCAGGCCATCGGTGTTGAAGTCACCCACGGCCACGGACTGTGGGCCGTGGCCCACGGGGAATGCGACGGGGGCCCCGAAGCTTCCGGTACCCGAACCGAGCAAGATCGCAACGGTGTTGTCATAGTGATCGACCACTGCCATGTCGAGCTTCGCGTCACCGTTGAAGTCGGCGAATGCCACGGCCACCGGAACATTCCCGACACTGAACGGTGTTGCCGCACCGAAGCTTCCGGTGCCGGTGCCGAGCAGGATGGAGACGGTATTGTCGCCGGCATTCACCACGGCCACGTCGAGGTTGCCATCGCCGTTGACGTCGCCGACCGCCACGGCGGACGGGTCGATTCCCACATTGAAATTTGTGGCAGCCCCGAAGGTGCCGTCGCCGACGCCGAGACGGAGCGAAATGTTATGGCTACCGAAGTTCACCACCACCAAGTCGCGCTTGGTGTCGCCGTTGAAATCGCCGCTCGCTAGTCCGATCGGGGTACTCCCCGTAGCAAAGGAGCTGGCAGTACCGAAGCTCCCCGAGCCGGTGCCGAGGCGAATCGTGACGGTCGCACCGCTCTGGTTGGCCACAGCCATGTCAGGCACGGTGTCCCCGTTGAAGTCATCCAGCACGACGGAGCCGGGATAGCTTCCCACGCCGAAGGTGGTCGCCGGGCCGAAGAGGACCTTGGTGCAATCGGTCGGCGTCAGCGTCGGCGTCTGCGTTGGGGTGTTGGTCGGCGTCTTAGTGGGCGTAGCCGTCGGGGTGTTCGTCGGGGTATTGGTCGGCGTAACCGTCGGGGTGTTCGTCGGGGTATTGGTCGGCGTAACCGTCGGGGTGTTCGTCGGCGTGTTAGTGGGCGTAACCGTCGGCGTGATGGTCGGGGTCGGCGTGATGGTCGGCGTGTTGGTCGGAGTATTGGTCCCGGTTATGGTCGGGGTATTGGTCTGGGTCGGCGTGCTTGACGGGCTATTGGTCGGCGTATTGGTCGCCGTGATGGTCGGGGTGTTGGTCGAGGTCGGAGTGTTGGTCGGGGTAAAGGTTCCGGGAGGTGTGCCGCCTTTGTAGGTCACGATGTTGGCGTTCCATCTGACGCTCGCGGTGTTGGTGGATGTCGAGGCAAGACCGGTGGTGGCGGAGACGACGAGGTAGCCGGTAAGGCCCTGGAAGGCTGTGCTGGTTTGGCTGAGCCACGTCCAACTGGCGCCGGTGCCGGTGCCGGTCGTGTTGGCCCAGGAGATTGCGCCGACGGCGACCTCGTCCGCTTGCGCCAATGCGGCCGTGGTCCCTGAATTGGCGGCGGTCGAAGTGCCCGATGCGGGAGAGGTCTTATCAACCGGGGTCACACCCACACCCGAGAACTGGAGAACGTTGAAGGTGTTCCGCACCGTCCCCGTGGTGTTGAACTGGACCGAGATCGTATCCGTCGTGGCCAGGGGGTTCTGGACGTTGGTGTAACACTGAACCACCACATGCGGGGAGGTGCTGAGCAGTCCGGCCTGGGCCCACGTGTTGCCCTTGCTGTCTGAACAGAGGATGGATGTGAACGCGGTGGTGTAACTCGCCTCCACGCCGACCACGAGGAAGGTGCCGCCGGCGATGGCGGATACCGGATTCTTGGTCAGCGTTTGGCCGGCCGTGGTGCCGGTGGCTCCGCCGTGGTTCGCCACAAAGGCAACGGTCGCCCAACTCGTGACCGGCACGAGGAGAGCCAGTAGCAAGGCCACACAGGTGAGCGCGCGATAACACCACGGATCAATTCCGGACGGCTCTGCATTGTGGCCGGAAACACGGCAAACCGCGATCTTTGAGCGAAATTTTCTGTCTTTAGCCATCATTTGACGCCTCCCCCTCTGGGTTTTGAGAATTCGGCCCACGAAGATATTGCCCACCCTTTCCACAGTCCGAGGACAGAAGTCAAGCTAAAGTTGCATCCTATCTAAAACTTTCGATTTACCAATACCTAAGCTCTTAGCGCTTCAATGACCAGGCCTATAGGCGCATCCCGGACTCAGCCTACCCCCGTTTTATGGACCCTATCTAGACTGATATTATCCACCTAACACCAAGAGTTATAACGGCTTTCTACGCCGCTCCAACCTTCACAGGGAGATCAAAACGTATGAAACGATTGCGGCTATCGCCACAGATTATCCAAAAGAACGGCGGCTATCCTTGGCTAACACCAGGTCAGGGCCTACTACCTTTGACTTAGAGGATGAAAGGTTCAGATGGCTCCCAAGCGCGCGGCGTAACGGAAAGCGTCTCGTCGGATCGGCATTTACGCCGAAAGGACGCGTGCGCTATAGTGCGGTTTTTCCGGAGGTTAGGTAATGCAATTTCTGGATGCTCCGACAGTTGAGGAAAGTATCGCTCGTTGCCGGCTGCTCGTCTCAATGGCGACGCTGATCGCCGTGTATCTCGACCCAAGCCAGCCGCTGATCACCCACTGGAGGCCGCTGGACACCGGGGCGTTCGTGATCGACCCGCTGGTCCTGGCGCTGCTCGGGGCCTATTTCTGCTTCGGCCTGTGCATCTTGATGTTGCGGCGCGAGGTCTTGCAGCAGCCCTGGGTCTCGACGACGTGCATCTGGTGCGACGTGGCGTTTGGCGCGGCCCTTGGCGTGTTCACCGAGGGCGCGACCGGTGCGTCTGGTGTGGTGCTCCTGTTTGCAGTCATCGAGGCCTCCTCGACCTCAGGCCTCCGCCGCGCCTTGTTGGTAACGCTGGTAAGCGCCCTCTTGAGAATCGCTATCATCGTCGTATTGAGCCGCGAACAATTCGGCTCATACATCATGCGACCAGTGTACATGTCCATTATCGGCTACGTGATTGGCTATATCGGCCAACAGCGCTTGAATCTGGAGAACGGAATTCGTGAGTTGGCCGCTGCCGTCGAGCGTGAGCGTGTGGCACGCGACATCCACGACGACCATGCGCAGGTGCTGGCCGGCATCGGTATGCGACTGGATACGTGCGCGGAGTTGCTGCGCCGCGGCCGACACATGGATGCCGTACAGGATCTGGAAAAACTCGAGGACAGCGTGAACCAGGAGTACGATGCGTTACGCAGCTATTCGCGGTCGCTGCGTGGCGTCGACACCGCGGAAACGCCGCCTGAAAGCGTCGCACCGACCCGCTTCTCCGTGCATGTGCAGTTTGAGGCCTCCGGCACGGTCGTCGATCAAGTGCTGCAAATTCTTCGGGAAGGGGTGCGGAATGTCATGCGGCATGCCAGCGCTGCCACGGCCATCATCGGAGCCGAAACCCTCAATGGCCAGGTCCGTATCCACATTGACGACGACGGCGTCGGCTTCCCAACGTCCGCGCAGCCTCCCTGGTCGATCGCCTCGCGTGTCAACGAGTTCGGTGGCGCGCTTTCGCTTGGAGAGGACGATCGGCCAGGGGCGCATCTCGCCATCAGCCTCCCGGCGCGATGACCATGCACGCCACTCCGCTGCGGGTCATCGTCGCGGATGACCATGCGTTGTTCAGGGAAGGATTGATAAATCTTCTCAAGTTGCAGGCCGACATTACAGTCGTCGCCGAAGCCGACCGGCTCGACGAGATCCCGCCACTGCTGGCACAGTTCGCGTGCGACTTGTTGCTGCTGGACTTGGGAATGGAAGGTCATTCGCTGGTCGACATTGCCAGTCTCGCGGCTCAGGTCCCCGTTATCGTCGTCACCGCCAGCGACATCGAAGACGACTTGGCAGAGGCGATCCGTTCCGGCGCGCGGGGTATCGTCCTGAAACGATTCGCGGTGAAGACGTTGATGGAGGCCATTCACGCCGTGAGGGATGGACACATGTGGATGCCGCCGTCGGTGCAGGCGCAGGTCATCGCCTCCCTACAAGACACCTCACGCGGCAATCTCACGGTCCGAGAACGGGAAATCATCCGCCATGTCGCCCTGGGACGGCGCAATGCCGAGGTGGCCAAGGATCTGGCCATCAGCGAAAAAACCGTCAAGACTCACCTGGTCAATATCTTTCACAAGCTCGGCGTTCGCGATCGCGTCGGGCTCACCCTCTACGCCGCGCGAGTCGGCATTATTGGAGTGCGTGAGCAACGAAAGTGACCCGGCGGCCGTCCGAAACGTCGCCGGACACCTTCCCAGGTCCTCGGAACCCGCCCGGAACCCCGCCGGACGCCTTCCCAGGCCTTCGGAACCCGTCCGGAACCCCGCCGGACGCCTTCCCAGGGCCTCGGAACCCATCCGGAACGCCGCCGGACGCCTTCCCAGGCCCTTGGAACCCGCCCGGAACGCCGCCGGGCGTCATTACAGGCCCTCGGAAGCCGTCCAGAACGCCGCCGGGCACGATTCGCTGGTCCCCGCATCAGCCCGAAAGGCGGTCGGAGACCTCCGTGCGTCTTTGGGCAGTCCGGAAATGTATTCCTGTTGATTCAACCGGACCTGACTGCCTCTCCGACAAAGCTCTCCGCCGCGGCCAGAAGGCGCGACGGCGATCAGAGGTATGCGCGCGTGACACCGCACGCCTACGCGATGTTGGCAATGTCGAGCATGCGCAGCCAGCGGACGATTCAAACTCCGACAAGTCGTGCTGTGCCAGAACGCTGTGCGCCTGTACCGTGGCGCGTTACACATTTTTCTTTGCAAAGGGTGGCGCGTTGATGTATACGCGTGCACTATCACAGTCAGTCAGAAAGGGGGACATATGGCAACGATCAAGATCGCAGCAAGCGTGGCGGGTCAGCTGGAAGCCGGGGCCTCGATTCTGGCCGCGGCGCGGAAGGTCGACACGCGTCTGGTTAAGGCGCGCGTGGCGGCCCTCGAGCGGGCGCAGCGCGACTACGTGGCGGCGCACGCCAAGGTGCAAGCCGCGGAGGGACGCCTGGCGGCGGCGCAGGTGCACCTGGGTGAGCTCGATGTCGACCTGGACGCGGCAATTGACGCCGTGGCGCGGACGCTGGTTCTCGATGGCAAGCTACGCGCCAATCCCTTCACCGGTCTCAGCTCTCGTTCTCCGAGCGCGCTCACGGCGCTACCGGTGGCCGACAAGGCGGCGGAAGTACATCTGCTGGTGACCGCGGTACGGCACATCAAGGGCGTGAGCAAGCTCGCCATCGCGGCGGCGCAGGCCGCCGACAAAGCCGCGCAGGCCGTCGAGCGCGGCGTGACGGACATCCAAGCGCGGCAAGCCGACATTCGGGCGGCGCGCCACACGCGCGATGTCTGCGCGCAGATCTGGGCAGCCGCGGTCGGCGCGCTCAAGCGCGGCGCCCGTGCCGCTTCCGACGACGGCGCCGCCGGACTGTATGCGGCGCTCTTCGAACGCGCACCGGGCTCGCCGCTGAGCCCGACCAAGCGGTCCCCGCGCCCGAAGCGTCCGCCCATCACACCGCCGCCGGCGGCGAACGGCGGACAACCGACGCCATCACCGGCGGCGTAGTCGTACACCTGACGCGGCGCGTCCCGTAGTCATGGGACGCGCCGTGCCGCAGTGACACGCGGCTCGCTCCTTCCTGACAGAATTCCGTTACCATTGCTCGTTGACAAATTCACCGCCGAATGGTGGATGTATCCCATCGTCGTTTCGTGAGGAGGGCCTTCGATGAAACGAGACACTTGGCTCCCGTCATTGCTCGCATTGTCGTTGGTGGTGCTCGCGACACCGGCACGCGGCCGCCTGACATACACGTGTCTGACCGGCAACGCCCCCCAGGTGTCGAACGACGCGAGTCAGGTCGCGGCGGTGCGTCCCGTGATCGATGCCGCATGCCCCTGCGCAGCCTTTGACGGCAGCTCAGGTGCCACGCACCGCGACTACCTCAAGTGCGCGGCGACAACCCTTGCGGCCGAGGTCGCAGCGCTCCGCCTGCGATCGCAGTGCGTCGTCTTCGTCAAGCGCTCCGTTGGAAAATCCAGCTGCGGAACCAACCCCGCTTTCCATAAACAGCCGTGCGTGACGCGCGTGACCAAGACGGGCGCCGTCCGCTGTGCGCTGACGGCGACGACGAAGCTGGATGGCATTACCCCCGTGAACCGCTGCGTCAGTGGCAGGGGGAACAGTGCGACGCTTTGTCCGTCGTACACCCACTGTGTCGATGCCGCCGACACCAACGGCAACCTGCGCATCGATGCCGGTGACAGCGGCTCGTGTGTCCTGCCGCCAGCACCGACCGCCACACCATCGAGCCCGCCGTCGCCCACAGCCGCGGACACCGCGACGCAGTCGCCGACACCGTCGAAGACACCGACACCTACACTGGTACCGACTGCAACCGCCACACCGTCACCGTCGCCATCAGTGCCGAGCAGTTGCACCAATGCCTCCCAGGATCCGGGCGAGACGGGCTTCAACTGTGGGGGCGTTTGCCCGCCGTGCCAGGATCTCCTCCTGAGCCCCCTGGTCTTCGACTGGCAGTGGTACGTCAGCCACTACTCGGATTTGCAGTTCAATGGCATCACTACGGAGGCGCTGGCACAGCAGCACTGGCTGACCTACGGTATCGATGAAGGACGGCAGGCGTACGCGCAGTTCAGCTCCGCGGTGTACCTTCAGAAGTACCCTGATCTTAGCGCGGCCCTTGGATCGACCAATTATCGCGGCGCCATCGAGCACTACGTCTCGATCGGCTACGCGGAGGGGCGCACGGGGTACTGAGGTAGTCGGAGCGCCGCGGCGCAGTTGTAGCAAGCAGCTGACCGCTGCTTCGGAACCGTAACGCGCTGCCGCTGGATCGGGCCGGGGGCGGAGGCCGGGTTACGACGCTGGCGCTCGGTGGTCGTGCCGATAGATGGCGGGCGCCTTGCGATTCTTCTACGAGGTCACGCTCGGCTGCCCGCAGAGCGACTCCGCGATCCCGCGGCCCCACCGTGGGGCCGAATTCGGCGTGACGGCGGTCCCGCACATGCCCCGCGCTCTGTCTGAAGCGGTTCATCGTCGCCCTTCACCTGGTAAATATCAACCTCGGCACCACCGATGCTTCGGCTTGTGCACACGGCATCCCAAGCGGCCTCAGCGCCGACATCACCGTGATCATCCATGCCGCGAACAACACGATGAACGGATGCTCCGGCTGATGCGTGCACGATCTGTGGCGGAAGCCGCATCGCACCCATCATTGTGATTGACAGTTGCCGTTGTATGGCATGAGACTTCGCCCCGTCCGATCCGCAACCAGCGAATAAGGAGGGGGCAACATGCGAAGACTCGCTCGAGGTTTCCCTTGGTTCAGCGCCGTCAGCATCGGTGCGGCCATGCTTGTTTTTGCGGCCGCAGAGGTGGCACAGGCCGGCATCAATGGGTGGACCAGTCATGGGCCGTACGGAGCAGGGAATATCAACGCCCTGGTCATCGATCCAACCACACCGAGCACGCTCTACGCCGGAACCGATAGGGGCGTTTTCCAGAGCGCCGACAGCGGCGGCAGCTGGAGCGTAAAGACCACCGGTCTGGGTGACCTTACTGTCGCCGGCCTGGCCATCGATCCGATCACACCGAATGTGCTCTACGCCGGGACCTATCGGGACGGTGTCTTCCAGAGCACGAACAGCGGCGGGAGCTGGAACGCGGTGACCACCGGCCTGAGCGCTCTCTCCACCGGCGCGCTGGCGATCGACCCGACCACGCCGAGCACGCTTTACGCCGGGACCTTTGACGGCGCCTTCCAGAGCACCAACAGCGCGGCGAGCTGGGTCGCCACCGGCTTGCGCTCCACCTACGTCACCGCGTTGGCCATTGATCCGATCACACCGAGCACATTGTACGCAGTGACCGCGTTTCAGGGCATCTTCCAGAGCCTCGACAGCGGTGGAACCTGGAGCGCGGTCAACAACGGCCTGAGCGACGTCGATGCTAACTCCATCTTTGCGCTGGCCATCGATCCGATCAATCCGAGTACACTCTACGCCGGGATCTCCGGACCCATTAGCGGCTATGAGGGTGTCTTCCAGAGCACCAGCAGCGGCGGGAGTTGGCGCGCGCTCAACATGGGCCTGAGCAACCTTGCCGTCCACGCGCTGGCCATCGATCCGACCACGTCAAGCACGCTCTACGCCGGGATCTATGGTGGCGGGGTGTTTCAGAGTACGGACAGCGGTGGCAGCTGGAGCGCGCTCACCACCGGCCTGAGTACCCTCGACATCACCGCCTTGGCCATCGATCCCATTACGCCGAGCACACTCTACGCGGGGACCCGAGATGGCGAGGTGTTTACTATCCAGCAGGTCGCTGTCTGCGGTGGTGATTGCAACCTGGACGGAGAAGTGACCGTCGATGAGTTGCTTGCCATGGTGGACATCGCTTTGGGCGATGCAGGCATTGTCAGCTGTCCGGCTGGCGACGCCGAACACGACAATCAGATTACCATCGACGAGATCATTGCTGCCGTGCAGCACGCGCTGAACGGGTGCGGCGCTAGGATGATCTCGTTCATTCCCCCAACGCGGGGTGCTGACTGACCCGACGCGGCTTGCGGGGGTTCTGACGGGAGCGCTCGTCAGACCACCGGCAACGAGCCGCTATCGATGCGCGCGTTGACATCGAAGCTCTCCAGTCCTTGACGCTCGCTCCGTGTGCTCCGGCATCATGCCAAGTCGAAGCGATCCAGGTTCATCACCTTGCTCCACGCCGCCACGAAGTCACGGACGAATTTCTGCTGCGCGTCCGCGCTCCCGTAGACTTCCGCCAGCGCCCGCAGCTGGGCGTTCGAACCGAAGATCAGGTCGACCCGCGTGCCGGTCCACCTGCGCTCGCCCGTGGCGCGATCGCGACCTTCGAACACGTCCTTGGCGTCCGACGCCGCCTTCCACGTCGTGCGCATGTCGAGCAGGTTTACGAAGAAGTCGTTGGTGAGCGCCTCCGGCCGCTTGGTGAAGACACCGTGCCGGGACTGACCAACGTTGGTGTTCAGGACGCGCAGGCCGCCCACGAGGACCGTCATCTCGGGCGCGGTCAGGGTCAGCAGTTGCGCCCGATCGACCAGCAGTTCCTCGATCGATGCGGCATACGGGCCCTTCTGGTAGTTGCGGAAACCGTCCGCAACCGGTTCGAGCATGGCGAAGGCCGCCACATCGGTCTGCGCTTGTGAGGCATCCATGCGCCCAGGTGTGAAGGGAACTGTCGCCACGTGTCCGGCATTCTGCGCCGCCTGCTCGACGCCGGCGCAGCCGGCCAGGACGATCAGGTCGGCGAGCGAGACCTTCTTGCCGCCGGACTGCGCGCCGTTGAACTGCTTCTGGATGCCTTCCAGTGTGGCAAGCACTTTCGAAAGTTGAGCGGGCTGGTTGACCTCCCAGTCCTTCTGGGGCGCGAGACGGATGCGGGCGCCGTTCGCACCGCCGCGCTTGTCGGAGCCACGGAAGGTGGATGCCGCCGCCCAGGCGGTCGAAACCAGTTGCGCGACGGACAGGCCCGAAGCCAGCACCTTGCCCTTCAGGGAGGCGACGTCCTTTTCATCGATCAATTTGTGATCGACGGCGGGGGTCGGGTCCTGCCAGATGAGCTCTTCCGCAGGAACCTCCGGGCCGAGATAGCGTGCACGCGGGCCCATGTCGCGGTGGGTCAGCTTGAACCACGCACGGGCGAAGGCGTCCGCGAACTGGTCCGGATGCGTGTAGAAGCGCCGCGAGATCTTCTCGTAGGCAGGATCGAACCGCAGGGAGAGGTCCGTGGTCAGCATGGTGGGTACGCGACGCTTCGACGGATCGTAGGCATCCGGAATGGCGCCAGCGCCGGCACCATCCTTCGGAATCCACTGATGCGCACCGGCCGGGCTCTTCGTCAGCTCCCATTCGTAGCCAAAGAGGTTCGCGAAGAAGCCGTTGCCCCACTGCGTCGGCGTCGCGCTCCAGGTGACTTCCAGGCCGCTGGTGATGGCATCGCCACCTTTGCCGGAGCCGAAGCGACTCCTCCAGCCGAGGCCCTGCTCCTCGATATCGGCCGCTTCCGGGGCGGGTCCCACGAGCGTCGCATCACCGGCTCCGTGCGTCTTGCCGAAGGTGTGGCCGCCGGCAATCAGCGCGACGGTCTCTTCGTCGTTCATCGCCATGCGGGCGAAGGTCTCGCGGATGTCGTGCGCCGCGGCGATCGGATCCGGGTTGCCCTGCGGGCCTTCCGGATTGACGTAAATGAGGCCCATCTGGACGGCAGCAAGCGGATTCGCGAGCTCGCGCTCTCCGGAATAGCGCGAATCGTCACCCAGCCAGGTCTTCTCGGAGCCCCAGTTGACCTCCAGGTCCGGCTCCCAGATGTCCTCGCGCCCGCCGCCGAAGCCAAACGTCTTGAATCCCATCGACTCCAGGGCAACGTTGCCGGTGAGAATGATGAGGTCGGCCCAGGAGATCTTGCGGCCATACTTCTGCTTGATCGGCCAGAGCAGACGGCGCGCTTTGTCGAGGTTGACGTTGTCCGGCCAGCTGTTGAGCGGAGCAAATCGCTGGTTGCCGCGCCCGGCGCCGCCACGGCCGTCACCGGTACGGTACGTACCGGCGCTGTGCCACGCCATGCGAATGAACAAGCCCCCGTAGTGACCGAAGTCCGCCGGCCACCAGTCCTGCGAGTCGGTCATCAGCGCCAGCAGATCTTTCTTGACGGCCGCCAGGTCGAGGCTGTTGAACTCTTCAGCGTAGTTGAAGTCCCCGCTCATCGGATTCGACAGTGAGGAGTGCTGGTGCAGGATGTCCAGCCGTAACTGGTTCGGCCACCAGTCACGATTCGACCTACCGCCGGTATGATTGAACGGGCACTGCGTTTCTGTCGACATGGACATGTCCTCTCGTTGAGTGGTCGTTGTTCTACGGCGCCAAACCTATGCCCGCGCCATCATAGCGACCTTTTGAAGGAACCGATCGGGATGATCGGACGGGCGCGTGACGCAATTTTCTTGCACGATGCCGCTGCGATCGCTAGCCCGGCGCTCCCCGCGTGTTGTTGTTCAGTCGTTTGCACCGCCACAGCTCCGGCACCGCGGCGCGCCGAGAAGCGGAAGCGGCGCGCTCGCCATTGCGCGCCCGACACCACGCACCGGTCACGATCGGATGAACGCGAGGAGCTCCGGGTTGATGATGTCCGCGTGGATCGTGAACGCCCCATGCGGGAAGCCTTTGTAGACCTTCAAGGTGCCATGCTTGACGAGCTTGACGGAGAGCAGGCCGGACGCCGCGATCGGGACGACCTGGTCGTCGTCGCCGTGCATGACGAGGACGGGAACGTCGATCTGCTTCAGGTCCTCGGTGAAGTCCGTTTCCGAGAAGGCCGCGATGCAGTCATAGTGGGCTTTGGTGCCGCCCATTATGCCCTGGCGCCACCAGTTTCGGATCACTCCCTCTGACACCTTCGCACCCGGTCGGTTAAAGCCGTAGAAGGGGCCGCTCGCCACGTCGAGGTAGAACTGTGCACGGTTGGCGGCGAGCGCGGCACGGAAGCCATCGAAGACCTCCATCGGCAGCCCGCCGGGATTCCGTTCCGACTTGACCATGACCGGCGGCACCGCACTGATCAGCACGGTCTTGGCGACGCGTCCCTTGCCGTAACGAGCGACATAGCGCGCGACCTCGCCGCCCCCGGTCGAGTGGCCGATGTGCACCGCATTGCGAAGATCCAGCGCAGCCACGAGCGCGGCCACGTCGGCAGCGTACGTATCCATGTCATTCCCGGTCGCGGTCTGCGTCGAGCGACCGTGCCCGCGGCGGTCGTGCGCGATGACGCGGTAGCCCTTCTCCAGGAAGAACAGCATCTGAGTGTCCCAGTCGTCAGCACTGAGAGGCCAGCCGTGATGGAACATGATGGGCTGTCCGGTTCCCCAGTCTTTGTAGAAGATCTCGGTACCATCCTTGGTGGTGATCGAACCCATTGCCTTCCTCCTGTGTCTCGCCGGCAAGCGATTCCGATGAGATGCAATGTACATGTTGTCGGCGGCCTGTGTCGACCTCGACGACCCTCGTTCGCGTGGCGTCACAAGCATCGCACCAAGCTGGCGAGCGCCGCAGCGCTCGTTGCCCAGGAGCGGCAGCCCGACGCTGCCGTCCCTTGGGGGTTGGCGTGGCCGCCGGCGGTACAGTTCATGTGGCTCTCACGGCGCGCAGCTTCTCGAAGCGCGCTAGCGCGGCGTCGAGGGCGTCGATTTCGAAGATCTCCAGCCCGGCGGGCCGGCCGTCGCGTTGCAACCCGATGCAGACATACACGGCATCGAACTCGCCGCCTTCGGCATTCGTGCCCGACCACCGAGAGACATAAACGGTGCCGTGCGCCGCGACTGTGACGATATAGAGCGCCTCCGTTCTCAGATCGTGGCTCAGCTGATACATCGCGGCGATCGAGGCAAGGTAGGCGTCGGCGCCATCCAGTCGGCCGACGCCGGTGCGCCTGCGATCGTCCAGGTAGAAGTCGTCGGGAAGCAGCGCACGCATGCGTGCGAGGTCGTGCCTGTTCCAGGCGCGCAGGAGCTCGGACGCCTCGGGTGATGCTCCTCCGGCGTCGCTGGCGACGTAGCGTTCGAACAGCTCCGCGCTCGCGGCGGCGCGCGCATCGGGATCGAAGAGGACGACCCGCACGAAGCGTCCCTCGCCGTCGAGCTCGCTCAGCTCGAGGACCTCGATCTCGGAGACGGCGCCCGCCGCATGCGTCGTCCACACGATGCGCTGGAGCGCCAGACGCTCGCCTGCGGTCGCCAAGAGTGTGCGCACCGGTCGCCAACCGCCCTCGAACAGGAAGCGCGTGTTGATGACTCCCCCTTCGCGACCGTGGATCTCGCGGAACAGGCGGCGCCGATCGTCGAACACGTACGAGGCGCCATAGAGCGCATCGAGGGCATCCCAGTTCCCCGCCTTCGCGGTTTCATACCAGCAGTCATAGGCCCGTGTCGCCGGATTCGGCGGAATGCGCAGCGGATCGGGCCGCAGCTCCTCGAAGCGCGCCCACGCCCGATCGAAGTGGTGCGGGTCGTAGAAGTCGATGCGCACGACCTTGCCGTCGGCATCGAGCTCCGACACGACGAGGAACGGACTCTCGAAGACGCCGCCGTCGCGCGTTCCCACCCACATGTTCGAGAGGATCGATCCCCGAGGACAGACCCGCGTGTGATCGCCCCGTATGCGCGCGTCGGGGGATAGCGCCTCCATCGACCGCAGCGATTGCAGGAAGTCGGTGCGCCCGCGCAGGGTTCCCCAGCCCACCAGCCGATGATCGTGGCCGACAACGGCGGGCGAGTAGAGCGCCGCCAGCGCGTCCCAATCCCGGCGCTCGACCAGCGCGCCGTGATCGCGATGCCATGCCACGATGCGAAATTGCGCGCCTTCGCCGGCCTCCCAGCGCGCCAGGATCTCGGCCCGGGCAGCTTCCTGGTCGTCGATCTCGTAGCGGTCGTACGCGACGATCGCGCCGTGCTCGTCGGTCTCGATCAGGAGGAGCGAGTCGATGGCGCTCGGGCCGACCGATTCGTCCGCCATCTCCAGGGTGGAGCGCATCAGTGCCAGGCGCTCGCCGCGCGTGGTGAGGAGGTCGAGTGAGGCGCTGGTCGAGCGCATCTCGAGCAGCGGGCGGGTGAAGGCGAGGAAGCCGTCACGATCGAGATCGAGCTGGACGAGGCGCCGGTGATCGCGATAGACGAAGCCCGGAGCGTGCCTGGCAGCGTAGGCGCGCCAATCGCGAGCGTCCATGAGGCGGTTCGTTGCCAACGCTCCGGCCAAGCGCGGGGACGCGGACGTCTCGCCGGCCTCGAAGCGCGCGTTGAAGCAACGCATGAGCGTGCGCTCCGTCCGCGCCGCAGCGTTCTCGAAGGGGTCGGGCGCCGTCTTCGCCTCACCACTGCCGCTCAGCTCCGCGAAGCGCGCCAGCGCCTCGGCTTCGCGGTCGTCGTCGAAGAGCTCATAGCGGGCGACACGGCCATCGGCATCGAAGACGAGGAGGCGCAGGAACGCCCACTCGAATGCGCCGCCGCTCTCGCGACCCACGCCCGACGCCCGCCAACGCAGCAGCAGGGCGTCGTAGGTCAGCGCGAGCACATCGTGTGGCCGCGACACCACCTGGTCGCCCACCTCTTTCCCCGCAGCCATCGAGCGGAACAGCGTCTGCAGCCCGACGCCGGTGCCAAGCCCAAGTAGCTTGTGGTCCACGATCTCGACGTCGGAGCGGAATACCTCCGCGTAGCGAGCGCGGTCGAAGCCTCCGGGCGCCACCACCGCGACAGAGCGCGCCGTCGCCGCGGCGCGCTCGCGCTCCGGGCCGTCGGGTAGCAGCTCGGCGTGGCGCTGGTAAAGCCGCGCGATGGCTTCGCCCAGGTGGTCGGCGGCGAAGATCTCCGAGCGCTTCGGCTGATTGCCCGCGTCGACCTCGAAGACGCGGACGTCCTCCACCTCGATCGGCCAGACCGAGCCGAAATTCGCCTCCACCCCGTCGTGCGCGGCCGTGCGTCGCATCAGGGCGAGCGAGTCGCCGAGCGTCGCCAGGATGTCCTGGGTCATCTTCAGGTTCGTCCCGCGCCAGAGCCCGCGGTGCAAAGCGATGACCTCCATCGCTCCGTACATCGCGCCGGTCGGATGGTCGATCACCTCCATCTGCCCCGAGTTGACGGCGGTCAGCGCATCGACGTCACGCTCCTCGATCGCGGCCCATTCGCGCTCGAGCTGGCGCGTCGCGGCATTGCCGCGCACGCGGCGGCGGACAACTTCCCCCTTTGAAAAAGAAGGACCTGGGGGATTTGTTCAGATAACTCATCGATAAATCCCTCTTGGCCTCCCTCTCTGCCAGTGCCAATTCGACCGCTTCGGCGTGCTCGCCGCGCTTCGCCAGCGCCTCGGCGCGCACGCCGCGCCAGGCAATCGCGGCCTGGAGGTCGTCGCCGGCGAGCGCCTGGCTCTCGTGCGAGAGCGCTTCCGCCTCGGCAACGCGATCCTGTGCGAGCAGCGTGCGCGCGCGGAGCGCGCACGCACGCGCGGCGTCGATGCCGAGCCCGAGATCGCGCAGCCCTTCGTACGCGCCGCGCAGCAGGCGTTCGGCTGCGGCGGTGTCGCCCTCCATCGCGGCGATACGTCCAGCGAAGGCGTCGGCTTCGAAGAGGCGCTGCGCAATGCCGAGATCCTCGACCATCTTGCGTGACGACGCGAGCATGCGTCGCGCCGCTTCGGTGCGGCCGCGTAACGCTTCGAGGATACCCTGGCAGGATAGGGCAACCGACTCGACGGCGGGCGCGCCCTGGGTGATGCGCAAGACGCGCACGACATCGAGGCAGCGGCCGCTGGCGCGCGTCACCGGGCTCGGCCCCCACAGTGCCGCGAGTGGAGCACCGGCGAGCACCGCGTTGGCGCGGCGCCGATCGCCGGCGCGGCGCGCCGCCGCCAGCGCCCGGTCGAGCGCCGCCTCGCAGGCACCCACCTTGCCGAGGCGCGCCAGCGCCGTGGCGTGCACCGAGTGCGCCTTTGCCTCGCCGGCGGCATCGCCGAGCTTGGCCAGTTCTTCCGCGGCGCCTGCGACCACGTCGGCCGCGGCTTGCAGCCCTTGGGGTGCAGTCAGCACCGTGAGTTGGCCCTTGAAGCAGGTGTGCCACGCGGAAAGACGGCGGTTAGCGGTTGGGCTGTTGGCGGTTAGGGTGTCCGGCATTGCGCCAGCTTCAGTCCCAACCGCTGACCGCGTGACCGCTAACCGCCGGCCAGGGGCTTCCGACAAGAGTGCGACCTCGGCGAAGCGGCCCAGCTCTTCAATCGCCTTCGCCGCCGTTCCCACGTCTCCCGCGGCCAGCAACGCCTCGCACCAATCGAGCGCCAGGTCGGCGCGCGCCGCGTCGTCGGCATCGAGCCGATCGACGGCGCGACCGAGCAAATCCGCCGCCACCGGAAGATCGTCGCGCGCCAGCGCCCGGCGTCCGGCGGCGGCGAGATGCTGCGCCGCACGCTCCCCGAGCACACGACCGGTTGCATCGAGCGGGCCGAGTTCGCGCAGCAGTTGGTGCGCCTGCTCGAGATGCCAGCCGATGGTCTCGTCGTGATCCGCGGCGTCGGCGCGCGCCGTGACCCAGTCGGCAAAGCGCGCATGCAGCTCGGCGCGCGTCCCCTTGAGCAGGCGGCGGTAGGCAGCGTCGCGGATCAGGACATGGTGAAAGCGCAGCACCGGCTCGCCCAGGAACCAGCCGGTGTCGCGTTCGATCAGCTCCGAGCGACGCAGCGCTTCGAGGCGCGCGTCGAGCTCGTTGCCGTTGCGCCCCAACAGCGCCGACACGGCGCCGCGCGAGAAATGCCGGCCGACCACCGCGGCGCGTTCGAGGACGGAGCGCGCCTCCGGTCGCAGGCGCTCGATGCGCGCCGCCAGCAGCGCGTGGATGGTAGGCGGCATTTCCAGTGCCGCCAGATTGGCACCGACGACCCAGCGCTCGCCATGGCGCTCGATGGCGCCCTCGTCGACCAGCATGCGCACCAGTTCGCCGACGAAGAGTGGATTGCCCTCGCTCGTGGCCAGCACCTTGGCGGCGACGGCGGCGGGGAGATCGCTGGCACCGATGACGTTGGCGGCCAGGCGCATAGCGGCGCCGGCATCGAGGCCGGAGAGCGTCAGCACGTCCGCAACGAGCCCGCCGGGGGTCACCAGCGACGAGCGCAGATCGCGCAACTCGGGCCGCGCGCCGATCAACACGAAGAGCGGAACGCCGCTGCCCCACTGGATCAGGTGCTCGACCAGATCGAGCAGCAGCGGCTCAGCCCAGTGCAGGTCGTCGATCACCAGCACGATCGGCTTGGCCGTAGCGAGTCCGGTGAGCAAGCGACGGATGACGAAGAAGGTTTCCTCGGGGGAGGCTGGAGAGCCGGCGAGGAGTGCGGCGATGCCGTCGATGATATGAACCTGCTCGGTGTCGGTGCCGGGGAGGACGGCAGCAATGGCCGCGCGGAGGTCTTCCGCGGCAACACCAGCGCCCGGGGCGTTGCCCCTGGCTATGGGCCGGTCACCCCGTTGAGGCTGCTGGCCTTCCGCTGAGTGTTGTGCGCTCAGCCCTGAAAGGGCGGCAAGACGTGCGCCCTGGACCTCCCCCTGGGCGGATGGTGGCACCGCCGGTTCCGAACCCACCTGCAGCAGAAACTCCTGCAGCGCCTCGGCCACCGGCGCGAACGTGGCCCCGCCGGCGGCGTCGCAGTGCGCCGTCACTACGCTCGCCGTGTCGCCAAGCCGGCGGGTGATCTCCTCGATGAGCCGCGATTTTCCCAAACCTGGTGAGCCGAGCAGGACGGCGAGACGGGCCGCGGGCGTGTCGCGTGCGGCTTCGTACACCGCATTGATGCGCGCCAGTTCCTCATCACGTCCCACAAACGCGGCGGTCGTTGTGCCCACGGGACGGTCGAGCGACGCGACGCGGTACACTTTCATCACCTCGGTGCGGCCCTTGAGCGCGAAGCTGCCGAGCGGCGCCAGCGTCACCAGCGCCGCGACGAGGCGGCGAGTCGACTCGCCGATCACCACCTCGCCGTCGTGCGCCTCGGTTTGCAGACGCGCGGCGACGTTCACCGGATCGCCGACGACGTCGGTGTTGTCGGTGTTGACCACGACCTCGCCGGTGTTGATCCCGACGCGCAGGCCGATGGTACCCACCGCTGCGAACTCCTTGCGGGCCAGGGCGCGGAAGGCATCCTGCATGGCGACGCCGGCGCGTACGGCGCGGATGGCGTCGTCCTCGGCGACGCGCCGTACGCCGAAAGCGGCCATCACCCCGTCGCCCATCAGCTTGACGACCGTACCGCCGTGGGCTTCGACGGCGCCGCGCATGGCCCGGTAGTAGCGCTCCATCAAGCGGGTGACGGACTCCGCATCGAGGCGCTCGTGCAGCGACGTCGAGCCAATGAGATCGGCGAAGATGATCGTGACCACCTTGCGCGCTTCGGCCTGCTGGGCGTCGGGGAAAAGGCTCCTCGCGGTTGGGTCGTTGGTTGTCAGGGGTGCTGAGGAGGGTGTGCGCCCCAGTGGGGCGCCGCATTCGCCGCAGAACTTCTCGTGCGGTTGGTTCGGTGTGCCACAGGCCGGACAGGGGGCCGCCAGCGGCGCGCCGCACTCGCCGCAGAACTTACGCCCATCACGATTCTCCTCTCCGCATCCAGCGCAGCGCACTCGTCCCCCCTGACGGCGAACAGCCTAACCCCTGACAGCCTCAATGCCCTCTTCGAGCATACGTCGAATCTGCACCACCCGGAATGCCGCGCCGATGCGCTCGAAGGCAGTCAGTGCGTCGAGCGGCCCCCCGGATTGCGCATGATGCGCGCGGCGGATGAGCCCGGCGGCAAGTAGATGCACCTCAGAATTTCTTGAGCTGATGCCCACCCTCGACGTACTGCTGCATCATCTCCAGGCAGCGCGCGTCTTGCGCGATGAGATTCGCAAACAAATCGCCCTCCTCGTCGACGCCCTCCGCGGTCGGCCGGCCATGGCTGCCGCGCAGCACCTGCTTGATGTAGGTGAGCGCTGCGGCCGGCTTGTCGAGGAACTCACGAGCCATCGCGCGCGCGGCGACCAGCACGTCACCTTCCACGTAGTGATGCACCAGCCCTTCGCGGGCCGCTTCCTCGGGATGGAATGTGCGTCCCCGCAATACCCATTCAAGCGCCTTGCTGGTACCGACCACCCGTGCGAGGCGAGTGGTCCCGCCGGCACCGGGCAGCAGTCCGACAAGAATTTCCATTTGCCCGATGGTGTACTTCCCGGGGCCGGCAAGGCGAATATCACAGCACAAGGTCAGCTCGCAGCCGCCGCCACCGCAGTAGCCGTTGATCGCGGCGATGGTGGGCTTCTGGCAGTTGTCCACTTGTTCCCAAACGCGCCGCAACGGCGTCCGCGCAAAGCGCGGGTCGGGCAGGCCCTGCGCACGACGCGCCTTCAGCGCGCCCGCCATGCCGATGATCTCCTCCACGGAGAAATGCCGGATGAACACATCCGGCAAGCCGCCGGTAAAGATGATCACACGGACCGCGGAATCGTTTTCCAGAGCGGTCATGGTCTCGCCCAGCTGGACCACCATGTCACTGGTGAAAAAGCCTTTCGGCGGATTGGTGAAGATGATGGTCGCGATGCCGTCTTCGATGACGTGCTCGACTTTGCCCATGGCTGCGCTCCTCCGGTGCAATTGAGCTGGGGTCTTCAGCAACGAATCAATTGATCTGCTGCAAGGCGATACACGCTCCGTTTTCGGTACGGCTCGGACCAGCAGAGCGGATAGCCGCTTCATCCGCTATCCGGACCGCCGCCGGGCGCACACTGGCACGATCGACCGCGGCCGGATAGCACGTGACCGCAGAGCACGTCTACGGCACCGGATCATGGCCGCGCCTTGAGCAGTGGGCCAGACTCGGGCATCCATGGACCAAGCAATGGTCGACGGGCTCCGTCATCACCCTGGCGACACGCCGTACGACGACGTTGCCGATGTCGTGATTCACGGTCCGCTCCTGAAATCCTGCCGCGCAGCGCGGCCCTGGTGCTCGACCGCGGGTAGCGCGGTGTGCCGTTTTGGAGCGCTGCTCGGGGTGCGCCGCCGATGCAGCTCGCGACGGAAAACACTTCCTCCTTGGCGAGCTGGCTGCGGACCGGGGTCAGGTGCCGCGACGTGTCGCCGTGCGGTGCAGGCGGGCGAGTTCCTGCTCGGTGACGCGCACAAGCCGCGCAGACTGGGTAGCGCGTCTGGATCGGCAGTAAGGCTCCAGTACAGCCCGCCGTTGCAGCTCAGTACCGCGACGGTCAGCGCCTGGTGTGAGAACAGGAACGTCAGTGGATAGATGCCGACCAGCGGAGCACCCAACAGGTACGCCGGCACCTGCGGGCCGGCGAGATTGGTGATCGACAGATTGTACATGCGGGCCCGCGCCGCAATCCAGGCCAGCCAGCCGGCGAGCGGTGGAAACATGCAGTCGCTGAAGGTGGTGAGCAGTTCCACGCCGTGGGGCTGCCCCGAACCTTTGACTGCGGCGGTGCGCTCGATGATCAGTTGCAGCCGCCCTTCAGCTGCTGTTCTGGACGGGTCTGCGGCCCTTCGAGGCTGCCGAGTTGCAGTGGGATGATATCGACTTGGTCGGTCGCCGCCTCCACGTCCGTCGCTCTTGGCACCCGGACGCCTATGGGGAACCGAAGACGGCAAGCGCTCGGCGCAGGGTGGAGCTCTTCGATTCGACCGTCGAGCTGCTCCGGAACGTCCAGCCGCTGCACGTCGCACCCGACATGCCGGTGTTCACCAACACCAACAGGAAGCCGATCGAGCGAACACTCTGTGGGTGGAATGCGAGAGGGGGGACTCGAACCCCCACGGGGGTTACCCACTAGATCCTAAGTCTAGCGCGTCTGCCAGTTCCGCCACTCCCGCACTTGTGAAACGCGCCCCGTGTGTAGCAGGTCGCGCGCGTCAGTCGCAAGTTCGGACGACAGACAGCAGACTTAAGTGCTGCGCTAATACTAGCTCGAGTCGGTTTTCCCTGGGTCCGTGGCATAACGCCGTCTGCTGTCTGTTGTCTGGCCAGTCTCGTTTCATCTCCTGGCCGCGTTGTCTGTGGCGTCGTCGGGAAGCACCTCGATTCCGAGGCGGCCGATGATGCTCAGCATGGCCATCTGGTCATCGCCGTTGACGAACTTGATGTGGGTCGCGTCCGCCGGGAACTGATGAAAAGCCGGATCGATCGACACCCAGCGGCCGAGCCACACCTCGCACCAGGCGTGATAGAGAAACACGTGGTCGAGGTAGACGGCGCCGGCCGCGACACGCGTCGGGATGCCGGCGGCACGGCCGAGCGCCGCCAGCAGCGTCGCGTGCTCGTTACAATCGCCTTCGCCCATATCGAGCACCTGCAGCGCATTGGGAATACTGATCGTCGGCACCTTGCGTAGATGCTCGTACACCCAATCGTTCAACAACACGGCGGCACGCTTCGCATCGTGCTCCTCGCCGAGGATCTCGTGCACCAAGGCGCGAATGCGCGGGTGATCGCTCTGCAGGAAGGCCGTCGGCGCGAGCTCCGCCTCATGACCGCCATGATACGGCAACACGTACGACTCGAGCGTCGCGACGTCGGGTCGGACAATCGCCACCACCGCACCGTCGCGCTGTTGCTCGTCATCGCTCGGGACGCCGTCGAGGGTGATGCCGGAGAGCCGTAGGCGCAACGTACGGCGATGGCGAGGGTCGTCGATCGCCCGCGACACCGGCACCGCGGTGTTCGCCACCAAGTCGAGCGCCGCATCGGGATTCCAGTTGCCGTGCAGGGCCTGCTCAGCCCCCTCGCGCACCGACGTGAATCCCATCGGCGCTTCCTCACGCAAGACCGCGCCGCTGTCGTCGATCCATGCCGTCGTTTGCAACCCGTGAAACTCTTCGTGCAAGCGCCATGTAGACTGGGCGCTGTCGCTGTGCGGCAGTGGCTCCTGACCCTCGACAGTAATGTGCATGCGTTCGTTCTTCATCGTGGTCGGATCGAAGACCAGTGCGGCCAGCTGTTTTCCGGCTTGCAGCGTGCCGCGGCCGATGGAGGCGCGCAGGGTGGACGGCAAATAGACCGGCTCGGCCAACGCGACGGTTTGCTCGCTGGTATCCCTGCCGGTGTGCAGCGTGAGATGCAAGCTCGTGCCATCGATCACACCGCTGGCGCTGAGGTTGCCCACCCCGCTGCTCAACTCGAACTGTACATCGCGCAGAGTGTAGGCCGAAGTCGCATGTCCGGAGACGCGCGTGCGCACCGTTTGCGGCGCATTCAGCACGGTGACCCGCAGCAGCGAATCCTCGGAAAACTGGAATCCATCACCGTCGGCGGAAATACTCTCGTGGGTGTACCCGACCTTCTGATCCTTGTAGTAGACACCCATCCAGTCCTCACCCAGCTGCGGCTCACGAGGTGCCGGCACAACGGTTTCCGCCGTCGTGGGTCGCCAGGTGCGCTGCACCAGCAATCCCAGCATCACCATCCAAAACCCCAGGATCGCCACGAACAATGGTTGCCGCATGCTTGCCCCTCGCCGAACGTCCCGACTATCTTAGAAGGGTCATGGCTTCCGCTCCACCCCGATTTGCAGTCGATCGAATGCTCGGGCGGCTCGCGGTGTGGCTGCGCCTCATCGGCTGCGATGCGACCTGCGAACCACAGCTGACCGGGCGCGCACTGCTCCGCCACGCGCGCCACGACGGGCGCATGGTCGTCACGCGCGACCGCCGGTTGCTACGCGAGTGCAACACACCACCCATCCTGTTCATTGACAGCAACCACTTCCGTGACCAACTGCGGCAAGTGGTTAGCGCCTGCGCCATCGATCCGCTGGCGCACATCTTCACCCGCTGCTCACGCTGCAACGCAGCGGTCGCACCGATGAGCAAGGAATCGGCACGCGGTCAGGTCCCCGAGTATGTTTTCACCACACAGGAGCGTTTCGTGCGATGTCCGCGTTGCCAGCGTATCTATTGGCCGGCGACGCATTATGATCGCGTCCGCGATGATCTGCGGCGGATCGGGTTTGAATAGGGCCTGAGGGCTTGGGGGCTTGGGGGCTTGGGGGCTTGGAAGTTTGTGGGGCGTTCAAGGCAGCTGGATTTCTTCGGCCGTGCGTTCTACTTTGCGGCCGACATGGCAACCCCTACGTTTGGAGATGCCGAGTTTTTTTTCGGACGGTGTCAACGGTGCGGCAAACGAGTGCTCACGTACACCGACGTTGGGCCCGATGATCGCGAGCTGCGAAGATGCCTGCACTGTGAATCCATTATTGCGACGGGGCTGGAGGCGGCGACGGCGGCTGAGCTGCATGCAAACGGGTACGGTATCATCGATGCGCGCACGTGCGGTGACGGCGGCGGATGCACCGCCAGCGGCTGCGGCATGTTGAAGCGCTAGAGCCTGTGTCGCTACGGGTTGCAAAGTTCGACGCGTGGGCGGTTAGCCGCTAGCCGGCTTTGCACTGAACCAAGGACCAGAAACCCGGGGGCAGAACCGAGTGCTGTGCTTTGGCGGGCAAAGTCCCTGGCCCTCGCAGCCGGCCCGCACCAATGGCGCGGCCAGTGGGTCGTCGCGGCGCAATACATCTCGCAAATCGATCAGTCCTGGCACTGTCGCCAGAGTTTGTTGTCCTCGCCCTGGATTATCGGCCACGTCCCCATTGCTTTGTCTCGCGGCACATGGCTTGCGTATCGCCCACAGCATGGTAACGGATAATGTGAACATGAATTCATCAGCCGAGCTCGGTGCCGGAGGAACAATGCAACGATCAACAAAGCACTCACTTGCACGCAGCACCGGCTTCGCGCTCGACGATGACGACGTGACGTTACAGCGCCTGCAGCCGGTGGTTGGTGGTGAGTCTCGCACCGGCCAACTGACGGGCACAAAGGCATTGATGCTCGCGGTACTCGAGGACGGGATCCGCAGCTATTTGGGCGGGGCACGCACCATCGCCCAGGACGCGGAGTACTGGATCTACACGCACCGGCGACAATCCCCGTTTTCTTTCGTCGTGGTGTGCGAAATTCTGGGGTTGGACGCCGACGCCGTTCGCAAGACTCTCAAACGCATGAAGGATGATCATGTGTCGCCGCGCAAAGCGTTCCCGCGCGCGCGCCACAACGTGCGCATCCCTGGACGTGTCTACGCCCGCAAGACGAGTTGATCGCGCGCCGAGGGCGGCTCTCGGTTCGAGATCTCGAATTTCCGAGAATGTCTCAACCGAAGGACGGGTCCGGAAAAGTCCACGTCTAGGAATTACAGCGGAGAGGGGGGGATTCGAACCCCCGGACCCGCAAGGGGTCACACGATTTCGAGTCGTGCCGTTTCAACCGGGCTCACGCACCTCTCCGTACTTGAAAGAATTGCCGCAAGAGTGCGCTGGACTCCTCGGCACACACGCCTTCGGTGACACGCAGGCGATGGTTCCCGCGGTAGTCCTCAACGGCGTCATAGACCGACCCCAACGCTCCAAGCTTGGGCTCCCGGCATCCGAACACGACGCGCCGCAGCCGGGCATGCAGCATTGCACCCACACACATCAGACAAGGCTCTACGGTAACATACATGATAGCACCAGGCAGCCGATAGTTCGCCGCGCGCAGCGCCGCCATGCGCAATGCCCGGATCTCGGCATGCCCCGTCGGGTCGTGCGAGCTGATCGGCGCGTTGTAGGCGCTGCCGATGACTTGCTCCTCGCGCACGACGACAGCCCCGATCGGAACCTCGTCCTCCAGGCTGGCCTGTCGCGCGGCGCACAAGGCCAGCTGCATGAAGCGCTGGTCAACATCCGGTACGCGGCTGCTGGCTTCCGTATACATCGCGGCGAACGCTACCACAGCGCCTCCAACCCGACAACGAGGGGGCCTGCGGCCGGCGTCTTTTCTATGGACCGCTCCCGTTGGTCGCTATGCGGTGCCGCCGCAATCCCCGACCTGGATACAACATGCTTCCAATAGCAATCGCCTGCCCGTCAATTCGACGTGGAAGGCTGCAGCGACCCAACGGGGAGCGGTCCATAGAAAAGACGCCGGCCGCAGGCCCCCTTTGCCCGGCGTCGAGTGAGCGGCTAGGATTGCGCTCCACCGCTTGGAGGAATGCATGATGGAAGTTGGGGACACAGTCGTAACGATGGGCGCACCAGGTCGATTCAGGGTCATCACGGTTGCGGGGCAGCTGGTGACCATCGAGAACGGTGACGGCGTCCGCAAGACCGTCCTGGAAAGCAACCTGCGGAAGCTCGAACCGGACAATCACCACTGAGGATCGCGTGTTACTTATTCCAGGTTCTGCCAGGAGCGGAATTTCCAAAGCGCCGCCGACGAGAACACGAGCCCACGAGCGCCGACAGGTGACAGACGCCATGCAGCATCCACAAGGTTTTCCGTCTTGCGACAGAACCCTTCGCTCGACTCGTCCCTTGACGTTCGTCGGACGGCTCTCGAGATCACTGCCGAATGGAGTCGTCGCCCAGATTGCAATCTCGGTGCTCGCGGTCGCTGCGATCTTGCCACCCAGGCTACTCCGGAGCCAGACATCAGCGGGCGAGTCTCTCCAACTCGCGCGTGCCGCTGCTCAGACCTATCATTCACACTGGAAGGACAACTCGGACGACAACGGAGCGGACGTTGACAAGCCGATCGGGGGGAGCGGCGCACGCCACAGCAACGGATTCAAATCCGGTACAAGCAGCTACAACCCCCAACAGATCAAGCGGTTCTGGTCGCACTATCACGGCGCCCGTCCTGGACCGAAGGAGAAGCCGCTCGAAATTCAGCCCCGGCAGAAATGAGCCGATAACGAGCTCACTGCCGCGCGCGTACCGCTTCGAGTTTAGCCAGGTAGACACGCAGCGCCTCGAGGCCGTCTGGACAAAACGCGCTCTGCTGTGTGCGTTCCAGCGCAGCGGTGAGATCCAGCCATTCGCCTGCGGCGATCTCGACCGGGTCGAGGCGGAGCGGGACATTCACCGTGCAGCTATACACCATGCCGCAGACGCGATTCGCCGCATCGTCGTAGCGCATTGAAAAGAGGCGACGCAGGGGCATCCCGGCAACGCCTAGTTCCTCTTCGAGCTCCCGCCGGGCACCATGATCGTACGTTTCACCGGCAGCGAGCACCCCACCGATCGTCACATCCCAATAGCCCGGAAAAATGTCCTTCGTCTCCGTGCGCCGGTGCACAAAAAGCTGCCCGCCCGGATTGAAGACGAAAATGTAAACACTGCGATGGCGAAGGTGATGCTGGCGCACTTCGCGGCGTGGGGCCTGACGCACGACGTGATCGGTCTCGTCGACCACGTCCACGAGCTCGTCGGCGCTCATACGCCGCCGGTGTCGCGTTGCAGCTCGGCACTCAGCTCGCCCACCCAACTGCTGAGGGCGGTGAGGAACTGCTTCCGCAACGCCCGCTGGCGCGGGGGCAACTTCGAGAGCAGCTCTTCCTTCAGCACTTCCGGGTCGCGCTCGGCAATCGCAAGATCCTCCGGCACAACGCTGAGCAGCATGGCATTCTTCCCGTCCCAGTCCTCGTTCACCGGGAAGCCAAACTCGCGCAAGCCGCTCGGCCACGTGGCATCGACGTCCACCCACTCACCATCCAGCGCAATTTGCAGGTAGTCGTGCATATCGATGATCTCGTTTTTCCGGAGCATCTCTTGCATCGGCCCCGGGAAGACAATCGCCGACTCGTTGAAGCGGTGGGTACAAATCATGTGGCGAACGTCGAGCTTGAGGAGCCGAAACATCTCACCAAGCAGGTAATGCTTTCCCGAGCACGAGCCGCGGCCACTCTCGAGCACCTCGCGCGGGTCGCGTGCCGACGGATAGTAGTAGGGAATATCTCGGACGTGCTCGAAGAGATGGATGCGGGAGCGCAGCGCATCGCAGCCATCCGTCCACTTGTGAAACGTCTGATGGATGAGGTCACTTCCCATGGGATGAGTGAATCGGTCGATATCCAAGGATGCTGGCAAGCGCGACGGATTGGTGGGTCACCACAGTGTTACGTTGCCGAACAATACCCAATGCCTCGTGTAGTTCGCGTGGCACTGTACTGCGGGTCTTGTCCGACGTCAATCAAGCGCACCCCCGCCGCACGGCATCAGGCCTGCACGTGCACCGCGAATCGCGCCGCGTCCTCCGGCGTGTTCACGTTGCGAAACGACTCGTCGGCACCGTCGACCGCACGCATGATCGCCTCGCTGACGTACTCGGCATGAATCGTCGGCAGAAACTCACGAATGGCGTGGGTACCGGCGCGGAGCGCCACTTCGATGCGTCGCCGCAACGCGGTCGCGTAGATCGCGTGCAAGGGCTCGATATCGCCGTCCCAGCACGGGATAATCGCTTCCTGAGCGGCCAACCGTCGTGCGAGAAATGCGATGGGCTCGGGACGCAGAAACGGCATGTCGCAGGCAACCACGAAGGCATAGGGTCGGCGGATGACGTTGAGACCCGCCTGAATACCGGCCAACGGCCCGCAACCCGGAAACTCATCGGACGTCACCTCGACGGCGTAGCCCGCATACTTCTGAGGTTGGTTGCTGACGACGACGACCTGTGGGAAGCACTGCCGCAGAAGCTCCAGAGTTCGCGCGAACACCGTCTGTCCGCTAACGGTGAGAAAGGCCTTGTCAGCTCCACCCATCCGGCTGTTCTGCCCGCCGGCGAGGATGATCGCGGCAACGTCGCCGCGCAGCCATTCACCGTTTCGTTGCCCTCGTGGGCCATTCATCATTTCCGACCTTGGCATGGTTCGTCGCCACGGCAGAATATGAACCGGCTCCTCCCGAGTCAATCAGCCATGCTCAATCCGGGGGAGCCGGCATCCAATGCGACACTCAAGAAATGAAAAACAGGAAACACGAAATGGGAAAATCGGAACCGGTCGACGTCAGATACGCAGTGCGCACGCCCCTCATTGACCGGTTTGGCATGTCCAGTTTCGTCGTTTCCTGTTTTCCATGCGCTTGATTTTACAGACCTCACGCACGCGCCACAATATCTTCGTAGCGCGCAATATTCTCCGGCAAGAGGTACTGACGAATGAAGCGCTGCAACGCGCGGATGGCCTTGTCGGCATCATCGAACAACGCCTCCTGCACCCACTCCTGATGCACCCAGCAATCGAATGAGGGGGCGTCGCCGAGCGCCATCTCCAAGAGACGGTCGCCGATCGGCGTGCCGGTCACCAGGATGCGGATGGAACGTCCGCAGTCAACGATGACACCACGCGCGTACGGCGGCAGGTTCACCAGACGCTTGATTTGATCGAGCTCGCGCTCGGGGTAGCTGGTCTCCGCCAGCCGCACCGCGCTCCAGGCCCCTTCTTGTGGATCGGCGGCCATCAGGATCTTGAGGTTGTTGTCGGTGAGCCGGTCGCGCGCCCGCTCTTGCTCGAAGTCATGCGCCACCGTGAAGAACTGGCTCCCCGCTGGGCCGGCCGGCCCGGCGGGCCGCGTCACTTTGAACTTCTCCTTACCGCCCAGATCCACCCACCAGCGGTTGGTGACGGTGGGCTTTTGCACCGCCTTCTCTTCGGCCGGGCGCTTGGCCATCTCACGCGGCTCGCAGGCGGCGCACGGCGCTGCGATGCGCGCCGTTGCTCAAGCCGCGCTCCATCCGGGCCGCGAAGGTGTCCGCCTTGCGCTCGGCGTCAGCCCAGAAGACGTAATGCCCAAGCTCGTGATACACGGCATTGATCCATTGCTTCTCGGAGTTGTACTTGCGACCGTTCTTCCAATTCTCCGGATGCACCATATGGATCTTACCGTTCTCGTACGTTTTGCCGGCGGTGCGCCCCCAGTCGATGTACTCGAACCATTCGACCCGCGGGCGCCTCAAGTTGAAGAAGCGACACACTGCTCCAACCGCCCGGTTGAAGTCCGCTTCCCTGTGCGTGCGAAAGAACAGCATCAGATATCGGTGGATTAGCCGCCGCTCGCGCAACGGCGGTAACATCATTCGCATTGGATCCAGCTCCTGACAAATCGACGGATCGAGCCGGGACATATAGTGAGCACGTCCGTGATTGTCAACGCGCCGATCCCGGCGCGAGAAACGAGAAGCTGCTGACAATAATTTGCTTGTAAAATTCATAGCTTCGCCGATATTTCGCATGCATAATCGAACCCGCCGGAGCGGCGTACTCGAACGTGCTCGCCGGTCCAGGCTGGAGGCCTTTTGTCTAGCGTCGTACGATCGCGTCGGCTATGATCCGCGGCCATGTATCCGGTAATCCTGCGCATTGGGCCACTGACCATCTACAGCTACGGCCTGATGATGGCGATTGCTTTTTTGACCGCCGCCTACCTGACCGGCAAGGAACTTACGCGCAAGGGCCTCGATGGGGAGCTGGCATCGAGTATGGTGTTCTGGGCGGCCGTCGGCGGTCTCGTCGGCGCACGCATCTTTGCCATCTTCGACGATTGGAACGGCTTCCTCGCCGATCCGGTGCATAGCATCTTCAGCGGCGCCGGCTTCGTGTGGTACGGTGGTTTGATCGGCGGCTTCCTCGCGGTGACGTGGAACATCCACGCCAACCGGCTCCCCTGGCTGACCACCGTCGATTGTATCTCGCCCGGCATGGTCCTGGGACATGCCATCGGCCGGATCGGCTGCGAGCTCGCCGGCGACGGAGATTGGGGGCGCGAGACGACGCTGCCGTGGGGTCGGGCCTATCCCAACGCCATTGTCGGCTGGAATTATCCGCCGGGCGTCTATGTTCATCCGACTCCACTGTATGAAGTATTGGCGTACACGTTGGTGTTCGCCTTCCTCTGGTCGATCCGTAAACGTCCCCACCCGGCAGGCACGCTCTTTTGGTGGTACCTGGTTCTCGCCTCGAGCGCGCGCTTCTGCATCGAGTTTGTTCGCATCAATCCGCGCATCGTCGCCGGCCTCAGCGAAGCACAGATCATCAGCATCGTCTTCGTCACCATCGGCCTCTGGAAGCTGGTGACATCGGGGGCGGTGACATTGCGCAGCACCTCTCCACTGCAGTCGAAGCTGCGCGCGTCGAAACAATGAAGCGTTGGGGTTTCCCATTCGGCTTCCTGCTGCTCGCGTTGGCGGGTGCCTTCTACTATCAGCAGCACCAGGCCGCCGATCGCGCCGGCTTCCCGGCGCCGAGCTTCACGCTGAAAGACGTCAACGGCCGCACCTATCGCCTCGCCGACCTGCGTGGAAAGATCGTGTTCCTCAATCTCTGGGCAACCTGGTGTCCGCCCTGTCGGGAGGAAATGCCCTCCATGGAACGCCTGCACCGCCGGATGCAAGGCACGGATTTCTTGATGCTCGCGGTGAGCGAGGACGAAGATGGCAGTGCCGCGGTGCGCCCATTCGTCGATCAGATGGGTCTGACGTTTCCGGTTCTTCTCGATCAAGATGGTGTGCTGCCGCCGCGCTACGGCGTGACCGGTTACCCGGAAACTTTCATCATCGACCGCGAGGGGCGCGTCATCCAGCACACCATCGGACCGGAGGACTGGGGAAGTGAGAAATCCTACCGCTACTTCCTGAAGTTGATCGAGCCGGGGCCGGGAACTAGCCAAGCTGGCGGCCAGCATGCGCCCACCGGCAGCTGATGCCGTGCCCGCCTCGCTGTGGCGCACGCGGCGCGGCGCAATAGGCACCACCCTCGCCTGGCTTCCCTCACTCCGAAGCAACAGAGATCACCACCGGGGCACTGAGACTACAGAGGGCAAGGATCTCAGTGGATTTTGCATCGCGTTGCAGAACATCATTCCGGCACGCTTGCCGCTGGAAGGTGCGCTGTCGCGGACCCCGGTGTTCTCGGTGCCTCCGTGGCTCATTCTTTTCTGTGTGGCGTTCACCCTGGTGACTGAGACGCGCGCACACGCCGCCGCGAAGCCCACGTACTCGATTGACTACATCGTCACGATTTCGCAGCAGCATCCGGAGATCGCTCGGGTGCGCTGGGAGCTCTCCGGGGCCGAGGAAATTCACTGGCTACGGCTCGGCTTCGCGGCGAATCGGATCAGCGAGTTGCACGCCAGCGGCACCCTCGAGCCGCTGCCGAACGGTGTCAAATGGATCCCCGGCGGCCCCTACGCGCATCTCACGTATCAGGTGAACATCAACCATGTCCGTGGACAACATGGTCGCTACGACAGCTATGCCGGCCCCGATTGGATCGTCACGCGCACGCGCGACCTTTTTCCGCGCATCGCCGTCGAGTACTACGCACGGCCGAGCTTCGAACCGAAGTCGCGCGCCCGGCTCATGTTCCGGCTGCCCAACGGCTGGCACAGCGCCGCCGCGCTCGGCAGTATCGGAGCCGACACCTATCGGCTCAACGAGCCGGGCAAGACCCTTGATCGCCCACACGGGTGGTTCGCGCTCGGCAAGTTCGACCCCCAGCGTCAGGAGATCGCCAGCACCATGGTCCAGGTCGCGCGGCTGGCAAACCGTGGACTCGCCGCGAAAGACCTGTTCAGCTTCCTCGAAGGGACGCTCCCCGCCCTGAAAAAACTGCTGCTCGCGGAACCGGAAACCGTGCTGATCGTCACGGCGCCGGATCCGATGTGGCACGGAGGTATCAGTGGCGAGAGCTCATTTTACATCCATGACAAGCGGCCACTCCGAACGCCGGACAAGACGTCGCCGTATCTGCACGAGCTGTTTCACGTGCTGCAGCCGTATAAGCCTGCCGCCGACGCGGATTGGATCGAGGAAGGTCTCGCGGAGTTCTACTCCCTCGAGCTGCAGCGCCGCGCCGGCCTGATCGATGCGGCGGCTTACACCCGCGCGCTCGGCTACTTCGAACGTTTTGGAAAATGGAATGTCGACCTCTCGCAGCAGCAGGACAACGCCGCCACCAACAATAGCGCGCCGCTGGTCATGTATGCGCTCGATCAACACATCCAACGGGTCACCGCCGGCAAGCAACGCCTCGATGACGTGGTGATGCGCCTTGCCAAGCAGGGCGGCACGGTCGATACGGCGCAGTTTCGCAAGATCGTCAGCGCGGTCAGCGGCAGGCCGTTCACCAGGTTCTTCGAGCGACATGTCTTGCATGGAGAACCGCCGCACCTCACCGCGCTCCCGCAAACGGACGGCTGAAGGCCTGCGACCCGTAGCGCTGGCCCGCCCGAAAAGCGGCGGCTATGCTAGCCGCGACGGAGGGCCGACAAGACATGTATGTCCAGACCGCATGGCTCGAAGTGGTGGCGGTGGGGTTCCTGATTTTTGCCAATGGATTCTTTTCCGCAGCGGAGATCGCGATTGTCAGTGTGCGCAAGAGCCGCTTGGCACAGCTCATCGCCGAAGAACGCCATGTCGCTCGCGTCGTCATGGCGCTCAAGGAAGACCCGGGCCGCTTTCTCGCCACGGTGCAGATTGGCATGACGGTCATCGCGTCGATGGCTTCGGTCATTGGCGGCGCCGGCGCGGTGCGCTTCCTCGAGCCTATCGTCAGCCACGCGCTGCCAGACTCGCTTCAGCACTGGGCGGAGCCGGTGACGCTGGCGATCACGGTCGTGCTGATCTCGTATTTCACGCTCGTCCTCGGCGAGTTGGTGCCGAAATCGATGGCGCTCCGTCACAGCGAGCGCCTCGCGTTGCTGACCGGACGTCCGATCAACCGCATCTCGCAGCTGGCGTCCCCGCTGGTCAAGCTGCTAACCGTTTCTACCGATGCGGTGCTCTGGCTGCTCGGTCAGAGCGCCGGTGCGCAGGAAGCGTTCACCTCGGAGGAAGAGGTCAAACACATGGTGCATGAAGGCGCCCAACACGGCATCTTCGATGAAGCCGAGCGCCAGCTCATCCACAGCGTGTTCGAGTTCACCGACACGTCGGTTCGCGAGGTCATGGTGCCGCGCTCCGAGGTCCACGCCGTCGAAGCCGCCACCCCGCTGCCGGCGATTCTCAAGGAACTGGTCGAGACCGGCTTCTCGCGCATGCCTGTGTATCAAGGCGATCTCGATCATGTCATCGGCATCGTGCACATCAAGGATTTGTTGCGCGAGGTCGAGAAGCCGCAGACGCAATCGCTGAAAGTCATCATGCACCCCGCGTTCTTCGTTCCCGACTCCATGCAGATCAGCGACCTGCTACGCGAGCTGCAGAGCCGCCGCACCCACATGGCCATCGTGGTCAACGAGTTCGGCACGGTCATCGGCCTGGTCACCATCGAGGATCTGCTCGAGGAGATCGTCGGCGAAATCCGTGATGAGTTCGACGTCGACGAGGAGCAGCCCGTCCAGGAGCTTCCCGACGGATCGCTGCTGGTACAAGGCTCGTGCCCGCTCAACGATCTCAAGGAACGCTTCGGCCTGCCGTTCGACGAAACGTCGGACTTCCGGACCATCGCCGGATTCGTCCTCGCCACGCTCAAGCGTTTCCCGAAAGGCGGTGAGGCCATCACGCATTCCGGCTACAAGCTCACCGTCGTCGTCCTCGACGGCCGTCGCTTGCGCAAGATTCGCATCGAAGGCCCGTTGAAGCGCAAGCCACCGGCAGCGGCAGCAACAACCACGCACTAACGCGTGACGGCGTTCCACGCGCACCCACAAGCCGCGAACGACGATGGAGAACAAAGCGCTCGCCGTGGTGGTCACCGTCGCCTTCAGCCTGTTGGGCGTCCTCGGTGACTATTTCCTGAAGCTGGCCAGCGCGCAGCCGCAGTCGTATCGCACCAGGATGTTCGCCATCGGCTTCGCCGTGTACGCGTCGACGGCGTTCGGCTGGGTCTTTGTCATGAAGCATCTGAAGCTGGCCACCATCAGCGTCCTCTATTCCGTCTCGATGGTGGTGCTGCTAACGGCCATTGGCGTCGGGATCTTCCGGGAGCCGCTCAACTACGCCGAGATCGCCGGGCTCGTGATGGCTGTCGGCGCGCTGATTCTGCTCGTCCGCTTTGCATAGTGAGAGCACCGGCCGACAGAAGCCGCAGACACGCGGCCATTGCAATCCAGGAAGCAGTCCCAGACATCTTGGGCCGAGCAAGCTGCCGTTGAGCCCACGATCTTTCACCACGACGGCAGCAATCCAGGATCTTCTCTTTCATTCCTTCGTCAGCTTCGTGCCCTTCGTGGTTCCATTCTCCGACGCGAATCAACGCAACATGTTTGGGGATCAATCGAGAATCCGGGCGCCATTCTCCGTCGCCACGTTTTCCTCCATCAGCGGCCGCACCGCGCGGATGCCAGCGAACTCACCGGTATCGGCGAACGTCGCAACCACGGCGCCATGGTCACTGGTGCCGATCTCCCGCAGCACCGTACACGTGGTTGCCGTGCGGGCAAGCGCCTCGCTGGCGAGCACGTAATCCAAGCGCCAGCCGATGTTGCGCTGGCGCAAGTTCCGCCACGGCGCCCACCAGGTGAACAGATTGTCGTTCTCGGGATCGAGCGCCCGACCGACGTCGACCAGACCGCAGGCGATGATGCGCTCGAGCAGTTGCCGTTCCTCGGGTCGCTGGCCAATCGCGTTGGGCTTGCGTTCCTTCGGATGGACGTCGCGCTCACTGCGCGCGATGTTGAGGTCCCCGCACAGGATCAAGTTGATTCCGGAGGCACGCAGACCAGCCGCGTATTCCTCCATGGCCGCCAGAAAGGACATTTTGGCGGCGAAATCCTTTCCTCCGTTCGGAACATAAACCGAAGCCACGACCACATTGTCGCACTGCGCGACGACGATGCGCGTCTCATGATCGAACGCCGGGTGGCTAAAGGGTGGCGCGGTGACAAAACGGTTCTTGCGCATGTGCAGGCTCACCCCTGAATAGGCGGCGGCGCCGTGCCAGTAGCACCAGTAGCCCGCGAGCGCGCACAGCGCTTCGGGAACCTGCTCGGGCTTCGCCTTGAGCTCTTGCAAGCACAGCACGTCGGGTTGCTCGCGTTCGAGCAGCTCGAGCACCTGCGTGTGCCGGGCACGGATACCGTTTACATTCCATGTCACGATCTTCATGGGCTCGTACCTTAACCTTGATCTGACAAAAGAAAAGCTCACGCAGAGCCGCAGAGAACACAGAGACACCACCGTTCCGCGCTGCGACTTCTGGGTAGTGGGGTCTTTTGGTTTCAAACACCGTTGCTACTCCGTTTCCTCTTCCATCGTTCCATGATCGTGTGCATACTTTGGCCATGGCTAACCGCTCAAGCAAACCAAAGATGCCGCTGGATCCCAACGAACTCGCCTTTCGCATCGTCCAGATTGCGACAGGCCAAGCGCCGAAACCGAGGGCCACCGAAAAGAACCCGGCTGCGCAAATGCTCGGGCATCTCGGCGGACTGAAGGGCGGACCTGCCCGCGCTGCGGCCCTGAGCAAGAAGCGGCGCTCGGACATTGGGAAGCTCGCGGCCAAGGCGCGCTGGGGGAAGACAAACTAACGGAGGCCTTAATGTCACAGGCATTCGATAAATTACTGGCAGCTAAAAAGGCGCTCGATGAGTGCGTCAAGACCGTCGAGGATGGCTTGGCGCCCCTCCATCGAGCAAGCCAATATTTATCGGGGAAACATGATGGCGTGTCGCCTGGGAGCGGAAAGTCTTGGCAATGGGTGGTCATTACTGACGGTCCACCATTCCCAGACCACATCAAGGATTCACCGCTGACGATATCGGCGCAGAGCCTTCCAACGGGACAGCAAATAGCTGAGCTTCTTTCTCGGTGGCATGCCCTTGATCAGGACTATCGTCAGGCGTGGGACGCCTTAGCTCAGGATGAGCAGACGGCGTTATCATCGCTGAAACCAGAGCTACGGCAGAGTCCGAAGGGACGAGCCGTGCATTAACGCCATCAAAATAGAACTCGCAAGGTCTCCCTTCGTCGTCGCACAACCGGACGACCAGCGTCTTGCCGGTCAGTTCCCTTGCAAGTGCGCCAATCGCGGACAGAATTCCGCTCAATAGACTCCGTTCAGTTATCATTTCCTTCCCCTTCCCCTATTTTTCGCGTGTCTCAGTGCAATCTGCATTCGCGCACACCCGGCTTCCGGTATGGCCTTGCTGATCTGTATCGCTTGGAATTGGTTGCAGTAGCTCTGGCGGGAGATTGCCGTCATGTCCATGGGCGATCGGCTTCGCGGCCTGCGATACGGGCGGCACATAGACAGGCGGTGGCGGCGGCCCATTGCTCATGTAGGCACCTGGGCAAGTGGATAAGCATGACTGTTCTGCACCGACGCATGGATCGCCGCTCAAGAGCGAAAGCACGGCTCCGGCGTCGGTGGTGGGTGGCCTATAGCTTCCTTTGCAGGTGTAAAAGGTCTGCTGACATTGCCGCCAGCACGCCAGGCCGTCTGGAGTAGCTGGAATGACAAGTTGCGGTATGGGCCTACACCCAGCAAGGGCCAGCACCAAAAATGCGAATGCGTGCAGCGTCACAATAGCTTTCATGTGTCAGTCACTACTTACGCCGCTGAGTGCGCGGCTTGCTCCCGCCGTCGCAGTGATAAATACGGTTCATTGGCTTTACGAGACGTTCTTCCATGAGGCCATGGACGGCAACCAAGAGGGCGGTATCAGGTGCGTGTGCCCGCTCGGACTTCACCGCCATGGCAGAGAGTATAAGCACCACCTCCGTGTAGAACCCGCAATGATGGCTTTGATAGAGTTCGTGTGCGATGGCAGGGCTATAATCCTCGCGGATCGACGCAATTTCCTCAAGCTGATCAAATCGCTCCAGAGTCTTGTCAGCGATGAACGTGAATTTTCTTCGTATGGCTGTCCAATCGTAGATGGCGTTTCCACAACTCCGATCGCTCGCGGCAGCTCCGAGAAACATGATGGCTTCAGCGAGTCCGTACTGCACTCCCAAATCGTCGGAATATACGTGGATCTTTTCATCGTACGCATCTAGCAATCGCGCTGTCGCAAGCTCGAATACGGCGCAAGAAGATTTCCATGGGTCCGGGTTGGGCGTTTCCGTTGGTGCTGGCGTCGATGTTTCGGTCGGCATTGCCGTTGCCGTGATCGTTGGACTTGATGTTGGCGTTACCGTTGGCGACTCCAGCAGTTTGACGAGAGATTCCGAGCGGGAGGCGATCCACATGCCGCCAAGGGCCACGGCACCACCGGCAATGGCAGCCATGGCGAGACCCGTGAATCGAGTGTTTCCCCCGCTCATTTTTCCAGCCTAATCAAGCACGAGACCGTTTTCCCTCTGGGCAGCTCGCATTCTCTTCAGGCGAGCCTTCTTCATTTCCGGTCCGTTAATCACGGCAATTGCATCTTGGATTGGGGTGATGACCGTGATTCCCTCATTGAGGTTTTGAATTTCGCCCTTGATGGTGAACCTGGGTTCCCAATGACCACGAATCAATCCCAACAAGAACATCACTCCTGGATTCCAAGAATGTGTTCCCTTTCCCACATCCGCCACATGACGCTTCGGCCAGAGTTTCCCTTCTATTACCGCAGTGCGCCGTGCCGTCATTTCTTCCAAGGCACGTTCATTGTCTAGCCACACGAAGACTGGCGACCCGCTCAATCCACCGATGGAGCGAATTTCGGCAAGGTACCCCCTTTCGCCGATCCCGTCAGCTGTTCGGATCGGTTCCGATGGCATCCCGGCAATTATTCCGGTCTTGATAATGGGGAGATTCTTCTTGGTTCCTGAATGTTGGGTATAAAGACCAGAGACGTAAATCTCGTCCCCAATGCCGATCCGGTAATGGAACACGGCGTTGTCATCCAAGATCATTCGCGGCGGAAGCACCTGGAGAGCCAAGGAATCGTCAGGCACGGGGAACGTGACCACAACGTCGGAGGCATCATCCGGGAAATACCACTCTGAAGTGATCTTCACGGTCCTTAGACCACCACCCATAACATTAGCCCTCAAGTATAGTGAATCTATACGCTTCCCGTGTTTGTCGAAAAGGCAATGCTTCGCGGTGACTAGGAAGGTTTCGGTTCCCCTAGGCACCAGTGAGTCTATGTCAATGAGAAACGCCGTCCCCCGCCATACCAAATTGCCGTTAGCGGATTTGGAGCAAAGAAATGTAACGCACTGAAGAAAGGCGTCAGCTATACGCATGCTCGCATCTCGCGGGTCTCCAGAAACCCAACATTCATCGCCACCCGGCCGACGGTCACAGTACAGCATTGCAGGCTCCCAGGTCTACTTTCCTCACCTTCCCCTTGACTATGCTTGAGCGGTCAGTTATCTTGACGTTATGAACAGATTGAGCAGTGAGCGCCGCGCACAAATCGTCCGTTGCCTGGTCGAAGGAAATTCGATTCGTTCGACCTGCCGCATTACCGGCGCTGAGAAGCGTACCGTGCTCCGCTTGCTCGAACAGGTTGGCCAAGCGTGCGCAGAGTACCAAGACAAGGCCCTTCGCAACCTGCCGTGCAAACGCATTCAGTGCGATGAAATCTGGTCGTTTGTCGGCTGCAAGGAAAAGAACCTGCCGGCTGAGATGCGCAACAAGATCGGCCAGGGCGACGTGTGGACGTGGACGGCCATTGACGCCGATACCAAGCTGGTCCCGTCGTGGCTGGTCGGCAAGCGCGATGCCGGTTACGCCTATGCGTTCATCGAGGATTTGGCCAGCCGCTTGAGCAACCGCGTGCAGCTGACCACCGATGGCCACCGCCCCTATCTGAGCGCCATTGAGGATGTCTTCGGCATCGGGATTGATTACGCCATGCTTGTGAAGCTGTACGGCGAATCGTCGGACGCCGGAGAGAAGCGTTACAGCCCAGCGCAATGCATCGGCGTTGAGCATCGCCCCATCGTTGGCAACCCTGACCCGGATCACATTTCGACGTCCTACGTCGAGCGCCAGAACCTGACCATGCGCATGGGCATCCGTCGCTTTACCCGCTTGACGAATGCATTCTCCAAGAACCTTGAGAACCATGCGCATCATGTCGCGCTGCACTACATGTATTACAACTTCTGCCGCATCCATCAGACCTTGCGCGTCACGCCCGCAATGGAGGCGAAGGTCACCAACCACGTATGGACCGTCGAGGATATCGTCGGACTGATCCACGACGAAGGTGTCGTGATCTTGAAGTAGCGGATTAGGCATCTTCCGGCATCTTTCGCGATACGGACCGCAGCCCCATCAAGATCGCCGTGCACGCCTCTTCCGGAATCGGCGTCTTGCCATGTCGCTTCCAGGCTTCTCGCACCGGCACTAATTGCTCAGGGTACACGAGCTTCACGCCATCGATCACATGCAATGCGATGAGCGTCTTCTCTCCCACCCCAAGCGCGGACTCCCCGAGGAACTTCGCTTCACACAATCTATAGGCCAGATCGATGTTCCGCAGGTCAGCAGCGTACGTGCTGAACAGCGCACCGCATGCGCGAAGAGACCCGGTACCGATTGCATGAAAGCCTAAGTTCGTATGGTCGCTGTAGACTCCGGGATCGGAAATCGAAAAGATGCGTGGTCGCTTATCTAAACCAAAGCCGGCAACCAAGAAGTCCGTGTCGAGCTTGGTGGCGTTGATCTGATACAGCACACGGGTGAACTCTTCATCACCAAACGCCGCCCGCCCCTCGCGGAAGAATCGGTCGCGATCGAACCCATATGGGCTAAGCAATTCGTCCTCGATCTTGCGCTGAATCGCCAATTGGAAAGCGGCAACGAATGCATCTACCACCTCGTCGGCGCTCTCGGTGCCCGCCCTGATTCGCCTGTCGGCGTTGTCGGCAACACTGCGAAACGAAGTTGGATCACCAGCGAATAGCACCATCCACCGGCCACTTGAGCCAATAGGGCCGGTCTTGACCGAAAACGTATCCATCGACATGGTATCGGTGGACAGCATCATGTCGCTGACCGTTACGATGGTCGAATCACGGACAGACACGGCAGCTATGCATAACGTCATCGGAATCCCCCAATCTTCCGGTTTTGGGCGCCAAGGGCGCTTGCGTACCGGATCAAGAATTGGGGGCAAGTGTCGCCCGTTCCAAGGTGAGCGGTCAAGCAGGTCAGCGCGAGCCATCAGTGCCCCCGACCAATGCTTGAGCGCTCAAACGGCGTGCTAGACCAAAAGACCCCACTACCGACTTCTGATTTACCTTGTCCGTCAATTCCAAGCTGTGGTATACGGCACAATCTGTCTCCACCGCACGTGAATCAGGGCGGCACGACATGGCGGCAAAAGGGGGGACAATGACCCAGGGCTTGCAGATCAAGCGGCGACGACAGTTGACGATCGCGCGCATGCGCCTCGCTGCCACGTGTCTGGCACTGAGCGGCGCGTGCGCCGCGCGCGCCGTGGCGGCGGGACGTCGCAACGGTGAAGCTGCAGTGCCAGTAGATGCCAGGGCGACTTGACCACGCAGTGTTCATCTCCGCAGATCATGGCTGCGGGAATGGCGAAGTCTGCTATTCGGCGGACGGCGGTTCCGAGGGCATCGCCGTCGGCGACCGGCAGTTTCTCATACAGCCGGTTCCGACACCCACCGGCACCCCGAACTTCTGCGTCCCACCATACGCGCCGTCGCGTTACGATTTCGGGAATGTTCCTTTGGGGCACACGGCGAAAGCTCAATTGGCGATCGAATCTCCATTTTTCGGCACGACCCTCAGCTTCACCACAAACCCGCCGTTCTCTATCGGATCTGAGGCCCCGGTTTCGGGAAATGGGCCACTGGAAATAGATTTCACCCCCCAGGCCGCTGGGCCTGTCGACGGTGGTGTTTCGATTTCCGTGTCCAATCAGACGACAGGCTGTGAGACGCACGGGACCATCGCTCTTACAGGCACCGGCGTATGCGCCGGAGCGGTCGGCGACTGCAGTAAGGATGGCATGGTCACGATCGATGAGCTTGTTGCCATGGTAAGCATGGCGCTCGACAGCACGTCGGTATCAGCGTGCACCGCCGGTGACGCGAATGGCGATGACGCCATCACCGTCGATGAGATCATCGTGGGAATCGGGTACGCACTGGACGGATGTCGCGTAGCGCCAACCTTCACGCCAACGCGCACACCCAGCCCGACACCGATTCCCGTCGGCGCCGTGGGCGGCACGATTCGCTACTACCATAGTAAGACGCCGGTCGCCGGCATCCCCGTTGCGCTGACCGGCTCAACCATCCTGCATGCAGAGACGGACACATCCGGAGGATATGTCGTGCATGGCGTGTCGCTGGTCGGCGACTGGTCAGTCGAGCCATCCCAATTGGACGAGATCGGTTCCGCGATGGGGATCGCCGATCAAGCGGCGGTGAATTCGCTTGACGCGGATCTCGCGCTCCAAGCGGCGAACGGCGAGCGCACGCTGACTCCCGATCAACGACTCGCCTGTGACGTCGACGGCGATGGCGCCGTCACCAGCACTGACGCCACGCTCATCCGCCAGCACGGGACGTCCTCATCGAATCGATTTCCGGTGGCGGATCAATGCGGCTCCGATTGCCTCTTCGTTCCGGTTCCAGCCGTTGTCGCCAATCAATGCCTGCTCTCGCCGCGGATCGACACCGGAACGTGTCAACCCGGCAGCATCAACATGGCGCCGCTGAGCGGCAGTGCGATGCAACAAGACTTCGATGCCATCCTGTTCGGCGATTGCGACGGCAGCTGGACGCCGCCCGGAGGGCCGGCAGCACCTGCAGACGGGCGTACTGACTCTCGTTGAATACGGTGACAGCGTTGAATACCCGAAGCCCCCACTACCGCTTCGTCCCAAGCGACGACTTGCGGCTACTCCAAAGTAAAGCAATGAGCGCGGCTGACACGGCAATCTCAGGAAGTACCCAAACCCCCTGATCCCACATTATCTGGCTACCGTTGATGAAACGGCCCTGCAAATGCCGATGCAAGCCGAGACCGAACACAGCAAGACATGTAATGAGCCACCTTTTCCACTGCGGCATCCGCAATCCAGAGTCGCTCGTTGCCCGGACCGAGTCGAAACCCAACGAGTCCATGTTGGCTAATACGGGTGTAACCGACGACTCGACGCGAGAGCGCAAGACGGGCCGTCGGACAATGTCTGGCCCAAACGAATCAGCAGCCCGAACAACCGCTGGCCAACTCACCATCTGCGTTTTGCCAACTTCAAGCGGATGCCCGTGGGTCCAGTGCACCAGATATACAAGTAATGCGACCGCACCAAAATCGGCCATGTCTCCAAACAACGGATAGAGTGGGTAGCCGGATGCGGTGATTCGGATCATATCTTCATCGCCCGCCTGTATCTGCGCATTCACTCTGCTGGGCCAGCCGATTCGCAACGATAGGGAGTTGTCGTCATCGACGACTTCGGCGATATCGAGATTCGCAGTCAGATACTGCTTGCAGACTTTGAGGTATTCCGCCGCCGGTATACCCACTGCAAGTTCGAGCTGACGGATCAGCCCTGATGGAGCAAGAGTCGTGGTAATCCCGTAGACTGCGGCTATGTGCGCCAACTGCCTTTGGAACCGAAGCGTTTGGAAGAATAGGAACACAAAGAATGGAAGACCAAATGCCGTCTCCAGCATCAGAAATCCGTATTTGAATCGGCCCAGATCCGCCCAAGATGGTCCGGCTCGAAACAACACCAGAATTGGAATAAGCGAACCGGCAAAGAGTGCCCTGACAGCCAGATTAACAATTTGATGTCTATTTAATCTTGTCGAGCATACGTTCTCACATCCCTTCATGATCATCATCAGGTGGGACTCACATATGAGCGCCAGAGCTGTCGGCCACCTCTAGCATTTTAGATACCGCGGATTCTGCGTCCATGACATTCTCAGCGCGACAATCTGAATTCCGAGCTATCCTGGACCGCGAGATCCAACGTTTCGCAGTGAATGACCCACATCAGCGAGCCATCCGTCACTTCTCTTCGCCAAGGATCGAAAAGACCGCGGCTGAATTGTCCGCGAAATCAAGAGCTTCCTCGTGGCTCGCAATTCGAGAGAAATGTTCTCGAATTCGAGAACATTGCTCTCGACGTTGAGCACATGCGACGCAACATCCAGAAGCGGCCAGGGGACGTTGAGAATCTCTCTCCCGAATTCGGGACGCGGCGACTCGAATTCGAGAAGCGCGGTCTCGACGAACACAAAGATTCTCTCGTCGTCGAGCAATCCGGTCTCGCGCTTCCCACTCGCGGGCTCGACGGGCATTGACTCTCAGCCGCCGTTCACGAACAGCTGAGGTTCGATTGTCTGCCAATTTCCATTCTTTGCAGCCTTCCTGTTCTTCGTGCCCTTCGTGGTGAGGTCCTCTGATCAGCTCAAGCGGCCGCCCTCTCGTTTGGATCTGCGAAGTTGTTTCACGCTTCGGTCTTCTCCCGACATACTTGCGTCGTGCCCCCGAAGATGCGCATGTATGGCGCCGTGTTCAATCAGCCGGTTTCCGACACCTCGCTCATCGGCTGTCCGCAGTGTGATTTGCTGCAACGGCTGCCGGCGCTTGCTCCCGGCGCGTCGGCACGCTGCCCGCGCTGCGACCATGAGCTCTGGCGCCACCGCGAGGACTCGCTCAACCGCACACTGGCGCTGACGCTCGCCGCCGCCGCCCTCTACCTGCTGGCGAACTCCGTTCCCATGCTCGGGCTCACGGTTGTCGGGCGCCAGGCCTTCACCACGGTGTTCGGCGGCGCCGTGCAACTCTGGCACGACGGGCAGCAAATCGTTGCGGGGCTGGTGTTGTTCAGCGCCGTCATCGCCCCGGCGTTGCAGATCGGGCTCATGCTGGCGATCGTGCTCGGCGCGCACCGCCAGCGTCCGCCAGCCTGGGTGGGGAAGCTTCTGCGCTATCATCCGACTACGCGCACCTGGAGCATGATCGAGGTCATGCTGATCGGCGTAATGGTGGCGCTCATCAAGATCGCGGAGCTGGCAACCGTCATCCCGGGCATCGCGTTGTTCGCGCTCGGGGCGCTGGTGTTCGTGCTCGCCGCAATGCAAGCGGCCTTCGACCCGCGCGAGGTGTGGGATCGGATCGAGTGGGCGGAGGCCGGCGCGCGACACACCGCCGCGGGGAACGTGACAGCCGAGGTGACGTCGTGAGCCCGCCCGCACTGACCGCGATGCAACAGGGCCTGCAGAGCTGCGAAGGCTGCGGCCTACTGTCGCGTCCCGCCCCCGGCGAGGCCGAGGGGCATTGCCCGCGCTGCGGCGAGGAACTGACGTTTCGCAAGCACGACAGCCTGCAGCGCACCTGGGCCTTCGTGATCGCCGCCGCGGTGTGCTACATCCCGGCCAACATCCTTCCGGTCCTGACCACCTTCACGGCCTCGGGCGCCGAATCCGACACCATCCTGCAAGGTGTCGTGCTCCTGTGGTCGCCAACCGGGTGGCCACTGTCGCTCATCGTGCTCATCGCCAGCATCATCATCCCGAGCGCAAAGATCATGGCGTTGGTCTATCTGCTGGTCAGCGTGCAGCGCGGTTCGATCAAGAACAACGAGCAGCGCGTGCGGCTCTATCGGATGGTCGAGTTCATCGGGCGCTGGTCGATGGTCGACGTATTCGTCGACACCTTCACCGCGTCCCTGGTGCAACTGCAGCCGCTCATGTCGGTGGCGCCGGGGCCCGGCCTGTTTTTCTTCGCCGCGGTTGTGGTATTGACCATGCTCGCCGTCGAGTCGTTCGACCCGCGGCTGATCTGGGATCCCATCAGTCGGCAGAGCAACGCTGGAATGGAATTGATGAAACTGGAGGTTTGAGGATTGGGGAATTTGAGGATTGGAGGATTTGAGGATCTGAGGATTTGAGGATCTGAGGATTTGAGGATCTGAGGATTTGAGGATTTGAGGATTTCAAGGATGGGTCCCCTCATCAATCCTCCAATCCTCCAATCCTCAAATCCTCCAATCCTCAAATTCCGCAATGAAAGGCTTGCCATGGCTGAGAGCAACCCACCACTGCCGCACGTTCCCGAGGCGAAAGCGGTCTCCAAGAAACGCACGCGGCTCTCGCTCGTCTGGTTCATTCCCATCGTCGCGGCGGTCGCCGGCGGCTGGGTCGCGGTGACGCGCATCCTCAGCGAGGGACCGAAAATCACCATCGTCTTCCACTCCGCGGAGGGACTCGAAGCGGGCAAAACCAAGATCAGCTACAACGGCGTCGACATCGGTACCGTCATGACCATCCGGCTGTCCGAGGATCACAAACACGTGATCACCAGCGCGCAGATGGCTCCCAAGACGGAAAGCTTCCTGCACGCCGACACGCAGTTCTGGGTCGTACGCCCGCGCATCTCGGGCGCCAACGTCACCGGCTTGGGCACGCTGATCTCCGGAGCATACATCGGCTTGGAGATCGGTCAGTCGCCGGAAAGCAAGCGCGACTTCGTGGCGCTCGAAACGCCGCCGGTGGTCACCGGTGAGGTGCCCGGCCGCTTCTTCATGCTCAAAACCCCTGACCTCGGTTCGCTCGACACCGGTACGCCGATTTTCTTCCGGCGGCTGCAGGTCGGCCAGGTCGCCTCGTACGAGCTCGACAAGGACGGCCGCGCCCTGAGCGTCAAGATATTCGTCAACGCGCCCTACGATCAGTACGTCAACCTCGACACGCGTTTCTGGAATGCAAGCGGGATCGACGTGTCCCTATCCGCGAACGGCCTCAGCGTGCAGACCCAGTCGGTCCTCTCTGTGCTCATCGGCGGCATCGCGTTTGAGACGGCCGTGAGCGATCCGATCAAACCGCCCGCCGCGGCGAACACCGTCTTCACCTTGTTCGACAACCGGGTCGAAGCCTTCAAGTTGCCGGCGCGCAATCCGCAGACCTACGAGCTCCTCTTCAAGCAATCGGTGCGCGGACTCGCGCCCGGCGCGCCCGTGGAGTTCCGGGGAATTACGATCGGTGAAGTCGCGGAGGTCAACGCGCAAATCGACGCCAAGACCTTCGAGTTCTCTGCGCCGGTGATCATCCGCTTGGACGCGCAGCGGCTCGGGGTCCAGGTCCGCGACCTGGCGCCCGGCACGGATTTGGAAAGCATCCGCAGGCAGTTGATCGACACCTTGGTGGCACACGGGGTACGGGCGCAGCTGCAAACGGGGAGCCTGCTGACCGGGGCGTTGTTCGTCGGCTTCGACTTTTTTCCCGACGCGCCCCCGGCGACGGTGGACTGGTCGCAGAATCCGGTCCAGCTGCCGACAATGCCGGGCCAGCTCGAGGCGATCGAGAGCAGCGCCGTTGGCGTCATCAAGAAGCTCAATGAGATCCAGTACAAGCAGATCGGCGACGACTTGCAGAAGGCGCTCGTCGAGCTCAATCAGACGCTGGTCAGCGCGCGTGGCACGTTCGAGAGCGCCACCGGCACACTGGACAGCGGGCGCGGCACGCTGAACAACGCCAACAAGCTGATCGAGCCGAACTCGGTGCTCGGCACCGAGCTCGGCAACACGCTCCAGGAAGTCAGCCAAGCGGCGCGCTCCGTGCGCCTGCTCGCCGATTATCTCGAGCGTCATCCCGAAGCGCTCATTCGTGGCAAGACAGGGGAGGCGAAGTGATGGCCCGCCGGATCACACATGGACTCGCACTCGCGTTGATCGCAGTTGTCGCAACCGGCTGCGCTTCGGCGACCGCGCGCTTCTACACCCTCGACTCCACCGCAACGCCGGACGGCACGCCACCCGCGAGCTACGCCGTCCTGGTCGGGCCGGTGTCCGTGCCCGGCCCGGTCGACCGGCCACAGTTCGTCGTGCAGGTCGCACCCAACCGTGTCGAGCTCGACGAGTTCAACCGCTGGGCCGCGCCGCTAAACGAGAGCATTGCGCGCGCCGTCGCCGGCGATCTCGCCGTCCTGCTCGGCACATCGGATGTCGCCTCCGGGCAGATCGCCAATTTCAATCCAGCCTATCGCGTGACCATCGACGTCCAACGCTTCGACTCGATCCAGGGCGAGGCGGTGGTCATCGACGCGGTGTGGGCGGTGCACGCTCTCAAGGGCGGCGACACGCGCTCCGGACGGACGCTGGCCCGCGAGACCGTGAGCGGCAAGGGATTCGACGCGCTCGCCGCGGCGCACAGCCGCGCACTGACGAAAGTCAGTGCGGATATCGCCGCGGCGATCCGCGCCGCAAACGCCGCGAGTGAGACACCGCCGCCGCAAGCGGAAAAGCCGAAAGCGAAGACGCGCAAGCCGAAGAAGTAAGCCCAACCGCATCTTGGTAGTAGGTTAGCTCAAACCCGACGCATGGCTTCGCGACTCCAGCGCGCAAGTTTGGAGTAGCGAAGCCATGCTTCGCCAATCTCATTTGCCAGCGAAGCGCCGAATTTCAAAGTGACCGAGTATCCGCATCTTCCCGCAGATTCACAAGCTGCGATCGGGTTCGGATCGTTGGTATATCGAGCACATGGTTCGTGGTTACCGGACAATGCTCATCCAATTTTTCAGCTGGTGGCCTCGTGAAAATTCTCTTCGCTGCTGGCCTGGTGGTGGTCACGGTGGTCATCCATGCTGCCGGGTTCGACGCGCTGCTCCGGGCGATTGCGTGGTCGCGCGCCCTCGACCAGTCGGGCTTCCGGCGCGTCACCCGGTGGGTGATCGCCCTGACGTGCTGGCTGATGCTGATCCACTTGCTCGAGATTTCCGTCTGGGGGCTGTTCTATTTCTGGCAGGGCTGCATGCCCGATGCCGAGTCGGCTCTCTATTTTTCCGGAGTTACCTACACGACTGTTGGCTACGGCGATCTCGTGTTGCCCAAGCCGTGGCGGATGCTCGCACCGCTCGAGGCGATGACGGGCATTCTCATGTGCGGCCTCTCGACCGGGCTTTTCTTTGCGCTCGCCAGCCGGTGGATGACCAACTTCGTGAAAAGCAAAACGGCGTCGGAACCCCGCCCGGCGGCGTCATCAATGACGCCCGGAAACAAGAACTGAAACCGCCAGCCGTTCACCTTCTCGCCCGCCGGTGCGGCGGTGTACCAACTCGGCCCGTTCGGCACGGCAGCGAAGCAACTGAAACAGTGGGATCTCAAGCCTTGAGACGCCATCCCCAACCATACGCGCGGAGACATCATGAGAGCTGAAGACAGACAAGAACGTACCGTCGCGGCGTTCGTCCACATGGGGAGATTTACGATGCGCCACATGCTTCTGAGGGGCTTTGCCTGGCAATCAGCGCTGTCCCTCGATACGGCGCGTGAGAAGATCGCGCCTACTCGGGATGAACGGAAATCTGTTTTGAAATCCACACACCCTCCGTTCGTCCCGAGAGTAGCCGCCTTCTCTTGGCGGCGTATCGAGGGGCACGCCTTGAATTGGCGTGCAAAGCCCCTGCGCTCCGACGACAAGAAGTGCGCCCGGCTCAACGCTATCCACCACGTCTTGAGCCTGATTCCGTACAAAAACGTCCCGCGCGAGACAATCAAGCTGCCGAAGCGCTCAATGAAAGGCGCGTACCACGATCGAGCGTCGCTCAAGGGCCGAAAGTTCGTGCCCGAGAAGTATTAATCTCACCACGGCGGCCGTCGTGATCACAAAGGCAGGGGCCGACACCGCCTCAGCCAACGAGAAGAAGGAGGAGGAGGAGATATGCAAAATCAATTGACACGCAAGCTGGTGGTGCGCCGGTGGCGCTCCGTCATCGCGGCCCTGTGCGCGTGCGTCGCCCTCGGCGGCACCGGTGCGCGGGCGTTCGCCGCGCCGACGCTAGACGAGTTGGCGACCGAATTCGGCCTCAGCACGGACGACGTGCAGCGGGTGCGCAGCGGTGAGTTGGTCAACACGACCACGAAGGAGACGTCCGATCGGGAGCTCGCCGTGGTCATGCTGTTTCTCGTCAAAACCCCGGTGCAGAAGCTGGTCGCCTCCCTCAAAGCGGGCCCGAGCTCGCGCAACGATCCGCAGATTCAGTCGGTGACCGAGATCACCACCGCGGGCGCTTTCGCCGAGCCGAAATCGGTCGTGCTCCAACCGGGCGGCGACAAGGAAACGCAGCGCTATCTCAACGCCGAGCCCGGCGACACGTTGAATCTTTCCGTGGCGGAGATCGCCACGTTCGCCGCACTCAAGGCCTCCGGCGCCAAACAGCCGCAAGTCGAAGACGCGGTGCGGCAGCTGCTCCTCGCCCGCTACCAGGCCTATCACGACAAGGGCTTGGCCGGCATTGCGCCCTACGCCCGCGGCAAGGACAAAGCATCGCAGCCGGCAGACGACCTACGGCGTGCGACACAAGCCGCCAAGGGGATCAAGAAATACGCTGCGGCTTTCGATGACGTCCTCATGAACTTTCCGCAGGGCACCCCGGCCGGGCTGAAGCAGCGCTTCTTCTGCATCCGCTACGGAATGGACGGGCGGCCGGTCTTCGCCCTCCGGCATCGCCTCGCGTTGCCGGTCGACGATGCCTACGTGGTCGCCGATCGCGACTTCTACGTGAGCTCCGGGTACAACGACACGCAAGCCGTCGCCGGCCTGCTTCCGGTCGCCGACGGAACCGTGGTCGTGTATGTGGCGCGCACCACCACCGATCAACTCGGCGGCTTCGGCGCATCGGCCAAACAGGCAATCGGCCGCGGCATGATGGCGAAGCAGATCAAGGCGATCTTCGAGAAGGCCCGGGCCGGCCTCAAGGACAAGTGACGCGTCAGCCTGAACGTGAGGAGCGAGGAGGCCGAGGATGGGGCACGGCGCCTACGACTTTCGGGGCGCCGTGCCTTCCGCCTCGAGCACGACTGGCTCCGCGAAGCGGTCCGGGTGCTCGAGCGGCCGGACGGGGGCGACGAGGCGCGGGTCCACATCGGGGCGCGTGAGTCCGAGACGCTTGTAAACAATTGCCGCCCATTCCGAGCAGAACACGTGGTGCTCGGCATCCACGAGGCGCTTGTGCGTGCGGGCGCGCTCGAGGACGTGATTCACGTAGTGCGCCAGCCGATCTTCGGCGCGATCGAACCGGTCGCGCGTCGTGCACAATGCTGGGAAGGCAACCGCGAACACATCGAGGAGGTTCGCCGTGTATGGAGCGTGTCCGTACTCCTCGTGTAACGCCAGGAGATGTTTGCGCGTCTCATCAATCGGCGGCCGCTCGCCGCGGAAGGCGGACCATGCCACCTTGCCACCACCCACCGAATACCCGGGGATGACGAGCTCCAAATCGCGGATCTGCACGCCGAAGCGTAGGCCTTTGGTCTCGGCATCGGGCACTTTGTCCGTAAAGTGAGCCCAGAAGCCGGCGGGTGCGCTCAGGGTGGATTCCCAGACGTAGATCCTGCCCGGCTCCAGGAACGGCAAGTCGAGCGCCTCGCGCGTGATCGCAACGCCGGCGTGCGAGAAGTCGCCATGGCCAAATTTTTTGGCTTCGACGAAACAGATCGCGTGACTCACGGGATCTGTGCCGTGGAAGAGGATCAGATCCAGCGGTTGGATCGGCGCATCGCGAAGAGTCGCCATGGTCAGACATTGCCATGGACGTTTGCTGGATTTCAACCCTGGGGGCTCGGCTGGGTGCACGACAGGAAAGTGAGAAGCAACGCTATATGGGGAAACCCTTTGTAGAACACAGCCTTCTTGGCAGGAGTCTTTGGGCATTCCATACTGTAAGGCGGCTGGCTCCTTCCCGTTCGCCCCGAGGAGCCCCCATCTTTTCAGGGGGCGTATCGAGGGGCTCAGAGCTGGTGTCGACGCTGGCGATAGGCTGCCCAGTCCTTCTTCTTCGCGGCCCTGCCCAGCCCGGCGAAGTCGCCGCTGGCCAATGCTTGCTTCTTCGCTCGGCTCCAATTCGTGATCTGCAACTCCGCTGCTAAGACCTCTGCGCGGGTGGCAAACTCCTGCGACCAGACCACTGCAGCGGTTGACGGGTTTGAGTATACGCACACGTGGACCACCCGTTTACGAATCGTTCGACTACAACACATCAGCCTGCAGCTTCGAGGCCCTCATGCTCAGGCGCGCCGGCGTCCAGTGCCGCGACCCTGCGGGCATAGAGCTCGATCCCGGGCGCGGCACTTAGGCCGTGGGCAAAGATGCTGACGAGTACCGTCATCGCCACGCACACCTGGATCGTTGACTCTCCGGGTAGATGCGCTTGCTGCTCCAGATAGACCAGCCCGAGGACGATCGACGCCAGCCCCCGCGGGCCAAACCATCCCATGAACAGCACCGTGGCCCGGCTCAGGCGCGTGCCGATCAGTGCAATGGCCACCGGGAGCATCCGCACCACCGTCAGGCTGACGACGGCATACAAGACCGCCGCCTGGCTGACTTGCTGCCACCCTCGGGCGACCAGCATGCCGAAGAGGAAGAACACGACGAAGGCGAGCAGTTGTCCCCATTCTTCGGTGAACTCGACGCTGTGCTTACCAGCCTCGTGAAAACCCACCTGGACCGCCAGGCCGGCGACGAACGCGGCGATGAACATGCTCGCGCCGATGGGTTCGGACGCCATCACGCACAGCAACGGCAGCGCCACCAGCGCGAGCTGCTGGAGCGATTCCGCCATCCACTCCTTCCGGCGAGCCAAGCCCAGGAGCCCGCCTCCGACGAGGCCAATCCCCAGACCAACCAGCGCGCCGAAACCAAGCTGCTCGACAACGAATTGCGCCAAGGCCGCATGGGGGCTTTGATCGCGTGCCTGGGTCAGGGCGATGAAGAACATCAAGAACGGCACCGAGAGGCCATCGTTGAGACCGGCTTCCACGTTGAGCGCCTCGCGAATGCGCAGCGGCACCCGCGGGCTGCTCACGATCACCTGTCCGAGTCCGGCGTCGGTCGGCGCGAGGATGGCGGCTAGGATGCCCGCTTCCCAGAGCGATAGCTGGGGAAACACCACCAGCGCAGCGAGAGCTCCGAGCACAATGGTCAGCAACATGCCTATGCTCAATAGCCTGATGGGCAAGTTGCGAACGCTCCGCAAGATCTGGAGATCGGTGCGACTGGCATCGGTGAACAGGATCAACACCAGTCCAACCTCAGCGAGCCGGCGGAAAACGGAACGTTCAAACTCCGGTAGTCCCAGGACGAGGAATATCAAAAACCCCGCAGCGGTGAACACGATGGGAGCGGTAAGGGCCGTCCGCTCCAGGCGCTGCGAGACCAGGCTGTAGAGGAAGACCAGCGAGATGAAGGCGGCAATCAGGATCATGGAGGCTCATCTTCCTTTTCGACTCGGTTGTGTGTCGGCGGCAAATCCGCAGGCCATGACCGCAGTGCGCCGCCGCACTCGGCTGGCGACGCTGTTTTCACACGCCGGGAGACCGCTCACCGCAGAGACGCGGAGGCGCGGAGGATCTACATTCGAGAGGAGAGAGCTCCCTGAATAAAAGCCCATCGACAATGACCTTTGCCACTTTGATCTCCGCATTGGTTTAGCGTCTTCGCGCCTTTGCGGTGAGATCTTTTGTCTCATTGAGGTTAAGGTTGATAAGCTGCACAACCGGCCAGCGGTTGAAACCGCGCCTACGAGACACCCGAAGTCCGCCTGCGCGGACTGGCTGATGTTCCCGCTGTTTTGCCCAGTGGACGACAGTCGCCGCAGGGCGACTTGGTGCCCTTCGTAGCCGCGAATTCATTCGCCAGGCGGGGTTGGGCCTTAACTCACTGGCATGGCGATTGGGCTGAAGCCTGCACCAGCGGGTCAGTCAGACTTGTATCAGTCGACGCGCACCACCGGTGCCGGCTTCCACTCACCGTCGAGCGCCGCCGCCTTTGGCCAGTAGAGACGCATCACCAGATAGATCGGACCATCCGGCGCCGGCAGCCAGTTGGCTTCCTTGTCCTTGCCGGGCGAATCCTTCTGCACGTAGATCGTCAATGAGCCGTCGCGGTTCTTCTTCAACCCGGGCAGCATCGGCGAGTTGATCAGGTAGCGATTGATCGGGTTGTCGATCAGCAGCTGCGTCTTGCCGTCGTACATGGTCACCGACCAGAAGGCATTCACCGGCGGATACTGCCCCGCGGGGAAGGTGATCGCGTAGCGGTGCTTGCTGCCGTCGAGCGTGTCTCCCTTGTTGTCGGTCCGGGTCATGGGATACAGCGCCTCGACCGCATCGTTGCCGAAGATGCCGGCGAGCGCCGCCGCGGCGCGCAACGTGTAGTCACCATCGTAGAAGGCACGGTCCCCGAACGCCGACCCGACCCGCCAGCCATTGACCTCTTTGCCGATGGTCTCGCGCTTCTGCTGGATCTTCTCGAACGCATCCTTGATCCCCCCGCCGACGGCAACCTTGTCCTCCAGCGGCAGCTGCTCGAAGTCGAAGCGCCTGCCGGGGGCGACGTCGATCTCGGCGAAACGCTGGCGGACGTGCGTTTCGGCGGGCACCGTCGGACAGAACTGCAACAGGAAATTGAGATACGCAAACGCGTCGCTCTTGAACGCGTCATCCTTGAAGGCCGGCCATTTGGGATCCGGCGCGCCAACCGGCGCCGGTTGGCCGAGGAACTGCGAGAGGGGTTGCGCCGTGTAACCCGCCTGGATCTTCTTCACGTTGTCGAGGTCGGCGGGGTTGAGGAGTTGCGTGCGATAAATCGCCATGCCGAATTCCGTCTCGAGCGGAAAGACCTTGGCGACACCGGCCGGCGTCGCGCCCTTCCAACCCGGGCCGCTCACCATGTAGCAGCCGGCGCCGTTACCGGTGGCGCGGCTGCCGATGTAGCCGACGTTGAAGGTGTACATGTCGATCAGCTGCACCGAGTAGTAGCGGCCTTTCTCCACCTCGGGAACGCAGAGGACCAGCGGCTCGGCCCGCAGGTCCATCTCGAGCAAGGAGTACGGCGTGTCACTGTTGGGCGTGACGATGGCCGTGTCCTTCGGCGTGAACACGCGCGCCTCGCTGGCGATCTGGTTGAACGGCGCCTTGTACTGCCCCGACTGCTTGTCGACGCTGAATTGATACAGCGCCTTGTAGTTGCCGAGCATCGGAAAGGCATAGATGTACGCCGACTCGGCGATGTCCTTGGTCTCGAAGACGCCAGGCCCGCCGTTCTTGTGGCCGGCGCAGCCGGCAGCGACCGTGATGATCCCCAACGCGAGAAACAGTCGTTTCATCGTATGCGCTCCTTCCGTGATCCCCTGCCTGACGCTCGTCCAGTGACGTCACAGCAGCAGCTGCAGCCGGAAGCCGAGGACAACGTCGTTATCGATGAATGCGCGGTTGATCCGCGTTCCGCCGAGCGGGCCTTGGCTCAGGCTGATTTGCTGTTTCTGCATCGGCCCGATGACCTGGACATCGGGCGTAATCAGCATCCATGGCGTCAGCGCCAGATTGTAGTACGCCTCGAAACCCCACTCATCCCGGAAGAAAGACTGGGTCACGCGCGGCAGCTGGAGGGTCAGGTTCCTGTTGCTGCTGTAGTAGTACCCGATGCCGCACTGATCGAAAGCGCGCCCGGGGATGAGGCCTTTGCCGCCAAAGCCGGCGCTGTAAAAATATTGCAGCGGAATCGGGTCACCCTCGCCCGCACCGAAGCGTCCGAAGAGGCCCACGCCTCGATCCACACCCTCCTCCGGCTGGTACAGATACTGGTCGAAGTTGTAGTACACGGCCCAAGTGCCATCGTGCTTGGCCAACGCTTGGTTGTCGATGATGAAGCCCAGACGCTGATCCAGCGATGTGTACGCCTTGTTCGAATACGCCGCGCCAACCACCTGATGTCCGGTCAGCCCGAAGAAGCCGGTACGCACCCGGCCGGACGCGGCATAGATGGGTCCTGACGTTTCATCGAACCCGTCCGTAGTGGCCTTGCCGCTCGCTGAGAGCGCGTTGAAAACAATGACCGCCTGGTCGGGGTCTGCCGTCGGCAGGATGATCGTCCCCACACCCAAGGTCGAGTAGGGGATGAACAGGAGGATCGGATTGATATTGAAACTGACGTTAAAGAATTGAGTCGCGCCCTTGCCGTGTGCAAACTCGTTCATGTCGCCGTTGGTGACGGTTTGGAGCTTGCCGAGTATCACGCCGGCGTAGCGCGAGAAGAATTGGGCGAACGACAAGTCCGGCAGGCCGACGTTGTTGCCGCTCGGCAGCGGGAAGAGTTGGTTGGTATTCACCGGCGCGAGCGAGCCGGTCTTTGCATTGACCGAGTCGGTCCAATTGCCTTCGAGCTCGGCGGTCAGGAATCCCCCCGGCCACAATCCGAGCTTGCCGGTATCCAGGTGGGCGGTGAGGTCACCGCGTCCGCCGTATTCCCAGGCGCCGTTCTTTCCACCGTCGACGACGCCCTGCGTAATCTGGGTTATGCTGGAGTCGAAGGTAACCCCTTTCGCCGCCAATTCGTCGCGGCTGCCGCCCCAATCGCCGGTCAGCGTCGAGCGCGTCAGGAAATCCCCCGAGTACGACGGCGAAGCAGCCGCTTCCGCCGCCCACCCCTGCTTGGACGCAACCACTCCAACCAACACCACCAGACTCGCAATTGTCCATCGCCGCATCATCGTACCCCGCTCCTCCTTCATCGTTGCTGTTGATCCACACTCCCCGCCAAGCCCCGGCTCGGCACACGTTTTCTAGCACAAAAGGTCATAACGCGATCAATCACCTCATCAAAAAAAAGGAATCACGAAAACACGAAAGCGGGAAAGCACGAAAAGCAACAGGGCGCTCTCCGCTTTGGTGATCTCAAGATTTCGTGATTTCGAGCTTTCGTGCTTTCGTGATTCTCCGATGGCGGGACACTCGTCGACAGGCGCGCGGATCGGGCTGGTGCTCGGCGCCGGTGGTCCGGTGGCGCACGCGTTTCACTGTGGAATTCTGCACGGTTTGGCCGAAGCCACGGGTTGGGATCCGCGCACCGCCGCGCTCGTCGTCGGCACCTCCGCCGGAGCGCAAGTCGCGGCGCTGTTGCGCGCCGGCATCAGCGCGGCCGATCTGGCCGGGCGCGCAACCGGCGCGGCGCTGTCCCCCGCGGGCGCGGCGCTGGCGCAGCACTACGTGCGTCCGAACCACAGCGAGCCACACCCGGATCACCCGTGGCGCCTGCGGCCGGCGGCTCCAGGCTACCTTGTGCGCGCCATCACGCGGCCATGGCGGGTGCGGCTGGATGCACTGATCGCGGCGGCCCTGCCGAGCGGACGGGTATCGCTGCAGTCGCAAGCCGACGGCTTCGGCCGCCTGTTCGGCGACGCGTGGCCGAGCGAACCGCTGTGGATTCCGTCGCTGTGCATCGATACCGGCGAGTTGGTGATCTTCGGCCGCGCCGGCGCCCCGCACATCGATGTCGGCACCGCCGTGATCGCCTCGGGCGCCGTCCCCGCCCTGTGCATTCCCGTCGACGTGCAGGACAAGCGCTACGTCGACGGCGGGCTGCTCTCACCCACCAATGCCACCGTGCTCGAGAACACCGCACTCGACCTGGTACTCATCAGCGCGCCGCTGTCGTGCATGGCACCGCTGCGCTTCCTGCTGCGTCGCGAGCTGCGACAGCTGCGCCGCAACGGCATCGTGGCAGTCGCGATCGAGCCCTCGCTCCCTGTACGGAAAATCATCGGCTGGAACGTGATGGACACCGAGCGCGCCCCGGCGGTGACCCATGCGGCGCGCGAGTCGGTGGCGGAGATGTTGCGGCAGCCCGCGCTGCGCGACGCACTCCGGCGGCTGGGCGCGTAAAACAAGCCCTTGTGCCTGGCGGCTGAAGCCGCGGCACAGCTTGGAGCAACTGTCAGAGAAGACTCGCCCGTTTGCACGCCGCGGGGATTGTCTTCCGCCGAGTGATCACGGTACAGTCCCGCGTCCGCGTTCCCGCCGAGCAGCTGGGGGCGCAACGGGGGTTCATCGTGTGCAGCATTTCCGGGCCTGTAAAGGCAAAAGGAGGGGAATCATGAGACTGCGGCACCTGCTATATGCGGCGACACTGGCGGCGCTCACACTCACCGCGGCCTGCGGGGCGAAGGTGGCCAGCACGCCGGCGGTTCCGCCGGACGCGCTCGCCGACGCGCGCTTCTACACCGGATCGCTCGGCAATGAAGGCGTCTTCGTGGGCAAGCTCATCCGCGAAAAGGAAGGCCACAAGTACGCCCTGCTCATTGCCGGAGATCCGGACATCCATCCGCTCCTCCCCGGGGATGCCGCGGTGATGAAGCAGCTGAAGGCCACGCCCCACGGCACCGCCGTGTCGATCAGCGGCAAGCTGTTTCCGGATCTGGGAGTGATCGTGGTGAGCGGCGTGACCGCGAAACAATAGGGCCTGCGAGCCCTGCGGGCGGCGTCTGGCCCGCTCCCCGTTGGGTCGCTGCGGGCTTCCAAGTCCGACACTCCGCCTACGACGCCATGACGCCTCATTCGCTCTGCCGCAACGCGGAAAGCGCTTCGAGGTTGCGACGCGCCGCGGCGTGGTGTGGATCGATCTGCAGCGCGGCGCGATATTGAGCGGCCGCCTCGTTGAGGCGTCCCTCCGCCCGCAGTGCGCTCCCGAGGTTGTTGAGTGCCTCCGCATACCGCGGCTGTGCGGCGATGGCGCGCTGGAATTCCGTGATGGCGTCATCGAGTCTGCTGTCACGCGCCAACGCAACGCCAAGGTTGTTGTGTGTCTCCGCATCCGTGGGGTCGACCCGCAACGCATCGCGGTACTGCGCAATGGCCTCCTCGCGATCGCCGTGTTTCATCAACGCGTTGCCGAGCGCCGCGTGCGCCTCGGCGTTGTCCGGCTCGAGCTGCAGTGCGCGCGCATAGTGTTGCATCGCGGCTTCCAGCTCTCCTTGCAACGCCAGCGCCACCCCGAGGTTGAGATGCGCGTCGGGATACAGAGGGTTGAGCCGCAACGTTTCGTTGTACTGCGCCACGGCCGCATCGAGCTTGCCCTGCTGGGCCAGCACATTCCCCATGTTGTAGTGCGTGACCGCCTGCACGGTCGCCGTGGTAACCAGCGGCCAGTTTGCCAGGATGGCGATGCCGAGCGCTACTGCCGCGGCCGGCACCAGGCGCCGCCACTGCCGTGTACGCACGACGCGGAAGCCATCGACCACAGCGGCCGCGGCGAACAGCAGCAGCAACGGCAGCAACGGATGACGGTAGCGCGCCATGACGAACGTGGCGACGACGGTGAGCGCATAGACGACCGCCAATGTCAGCACGACAACGGCGCCGCGCCGCAGCGGCCAGCTGAGCACGATACCCGCTGCGGCCAGGGGCACCAGCATGCCAAAGTTCAAAAGCGGGTTGAGCGCCGCCAACACCGGGGACCACTCGGCATAGGTGTATTGATCCTCGGCATCGCCAATCTCGACGCGGTTGATCAACAAGGCAGCCTTGCGCACCATCAAGGCGAGCCAACGCCCGGGTTGCTCCGTGACGAAGGCGGCGGCCCGCTGCGCCCAGTACTGCGATACCTCGCCGGCGGTGAGAGAGTGGCCGACCGCGTGCTCGGCGATCTCGGTGGCGTCGATTTGCTCGAACGCCGCATCGCCACGCCCCGGACGCAATGGGGCAGTCATACCGTTGGCCGATGGGTTGTTGCCGATGTAGACGTTCGGCCCGAATTGCGCCGTCGTGAGGTGGAGCTCGCCGGCGACCAGATAGTTGCGCAGCGCCACCGGCAAAAGGACCAGGGTCACGCCGAGCGCGAAGGCCACCGCCGCACGCGCGCCGCCGGGGAGTCGGCGCGTCCGGCCGATGGGCACGAGGAGCCCGATGAGGAGCAACGGGATGAACACGAGCGCATTCTCGCGCGTGAGCGCGAGACCACCCAAGGTAACGCCGACCAGCATCCACCAGCGCGAGCGCGGCATGTCCATAGCGGTCGCGAGCGCCGCCAGCAGCGCACACAGCAGCAGTGTATCGAGCACCGATTTCTGAATCAGCCCGTCGGCAAAGACGGCGCTGGGCCAGATGGCCAGGCCGATGGCCGCGACGGCACCAACCGGCAGCGAGAACCAGCGGCGGCCGGCAATGCCGAGCAGCACACAGGCGATCGCGCCCAGGAGCGCTTGGAGCACGCGCACGATGAGCAAATCGCGGCCGACACTGGCGTACAGCGTCCCCAGCACGTACGGATACAGCGGCGCCTGGTAAAACACCGCGTGCCCCATCCACTCCCCGGCCGCGATGCGCTGCGCCCACGCATCATAGGCAAAGGCATCGCTCACCGGCTGATCGAACAACAGGCTCGAACGGATCGCCCACACGTGCAGCAGGCGCACGACCGCCGCCAAGGTCATGACACCAGCCCATAAGCGCCAGTGTTGCGCGCCGTGCTTCGCTACGTCGCGCCGCGGCGCCGCTGATTGCTTTGCTGCCATCGCTCAATTTCGCGGGGTTCGGGTCGAATCGCTGGTGATCGCACGTCGGAGGCTACTTACCACTGCGGAGAGGTATTTCTAAGCGTGAGCCGGCCGTGTCTCGCGCGTTGCGATCTGCGTTCCTGCCACCGAGATGAAGCCGATGCCAGCGGGAGAGAGTGACCTCAATTCTTCGCAAGACGAATGTCTCCGCACCGACTGCGCGTTCCGCGCCATTCGAGGCTGCGCGATGTTTTCATTTGCAGCGGCGTTCATCTAGAAACGGAGCAGATGGAGGTTGGCCGTCGTGGTGATTGAGAAACTCTTGCCGCTGCTCGGATCGTTTCGGGATCAGGTCGTCCTCGTCACCGGCGCCTCGAGCGGCATCGGCCGGGAGACGGCGCTGACCTTTGCACGCCACGGGGCGTCGGTGGCCCTGGCGGCGCGGCGGCGCGACGCGCTCGAAGAGACGGCGGCAGCGATCGTGGAAGCCGGGGGACGGGCGCTCGTCGTCCCAACCGATGTGACCGATGCACGCGAGACGCGCGCCGCCATCGCCACAGTCCGCCGAAAATGGAAGCGGGTGGACATCCTCGTCAACAGTGCGGGCATCCTGCGGCCCGCGGCTGTCGCCGAGCTCAAGGCTGAAGACCTCGACGCGATGCTGCGCGTGAATCTCTTCGGTTCGCTTTTCATGATGCAAGCGGTGCTGCCGGCCATGCGCAAACAGGGTACGGGCAGCATCATCAACGTCGCTTCGCTGGCGGGGCGCCGTGGCATCTCGCCCCTGGGTGGATATTGCGCAACCAAGTTTGCGCTCGTCGGGCTCACCGAGGCGCTCCGCACCGAACCCGAAGCCAAGGGGATACACATTGGGCTGGTGCTCCCCGGCGTGGTCGATACACCGATGGCTCAACATTTCCGTCAGGACAGTCGGATGCCCAATTGGCCATCGAGCCTGGATATGCCGTCCGAGTGGGTGGTCGCGGCCATTCTACTGGCTGTGCGTTTCGGCCTGCGGGAAATCTCGGTTCCACCGGGAGCGGCAACGCTGGAAATCATCGGTGAGCTGGCACCGGCGATCAGCGACGCCCTGATCCGCTGGACCTCCGCCGCCGGCCAGCTGATCTCACGCGGTTCAAAGCCGCGCTCGACACGATCTCGGAAGTGAGCCAGGGCCGCGACGACGACAGCTAACGTTGATGTGACTCAAGAGAGGCTCACGCGGAGCCGCAGAGGACGCGGAGACGCTACCGCTCCACTTCCCATGCCCTGCGCGTGAGTCAAATCCTGGCGACGGCAGCCCCCAGCGACCAACGGGAGCGGTCCATAGAAGAGACGCGGGCCGCAGGCCCTAGTTTTCGATGAAGGTGACTTTGCCGGTGGCGACGTCGTAGAGTCCGCCGACCAGGCCCACCTTCCCCTCGTCGAGATACTTCCGGAGGTACGGGCTTTTCTCGCGGATCTCACGCACCACCAGGCGCACATTCATTTCGGCCACGTGGGTGACGCACGCTTCATCTTTCGCGTTGTCGCACCCCGCGGCGGCGACGGCCGGGTGGATCTTCTCCAGCAAGCCGGTGAGGTTGCCGAGTTGGACGCCGTCGAGGGCTCCTTTGATGGCGCCACAACTCGTGTGTCCGAGCACGACGATGAGCTTGGAGCCCACCTTGACGGCGTATTCGAGGCTGCCGAGTTCGTCATCGTTCAAGACGTTCCCCGCGACGCGCACGCCGAACACGTCGCCAATCCCCTGGTCGAAGACGATTTCAATAGGTGCCCGCGAATCCATGCAGCCGAGCACCGCGGCGAACGGGAACTGTCCGGACGCCGTGGCGATGACCTTCGCCGACCAATCGCGTCGCTTCGTGGCATTGGCCACAAAACGGCGGTTGCCGTCCTTGAGCCGTTCGAGTGCCGCGGCCGGCGTCATCGCGGCTTGAGATTTCTGCGTCTGGATCTCCGGCTTCGCCGGCGCCGCAGCGTCTTCGGCAGCCAGCACGGCCGGCAGAGTGACTAAGCAGAGACCGATTGCAATGATGGTGCGCTTCATAAGCTTCTCCCTTCGTGACGTTGAGCAGACCGGGTGTCGCGTCCTCTATCAGAAAACCACAAAAGCAGGAAAACTCTAAATCTCTCAACGCCCGGATGACAAGCGATTCTCGCACAGCGACGCAGAGGCGCAGCGAAGAGATCGTCGATCGGAATTCGAAGCGACACTGTTCGAAGCCTTTTTGAAGGAGAGCAGCGAGGAGCGCATGGTGAGCGGAACCGCAGCATCTCTGGGGCCTCTGCGCGAGATTACGTCTTTGATCAGTCATCCGGTGCGCCGCGCAGAATCAGATAACCAGCCAGTGCCGACAGCAGCGATCCGGCCAGGACGCCGAGCCGCAGTGGGGCGGCGAACGCCGGATCCTCGAAGGCCAGGGTGCCGATGAAGAGGCTCATGGTGAAACCAATGCCGGCACAGATCGAAACCCCGAGGAGCTTGAGCCAGGTGCCACCCACCGGCATGCGCGCGACGCCGGCGCCGATCAACAGCGCCGCGACGCCGAATACGCCCAGCAGCTTGCCGAGAAACAGCCCGCCGGCAATACCCAGGGGGACGGCCTCGAACAGCTTGGCGAACGCCATGCCTTCGAATGACACGCCAGCATTGGCGAAAGCGAAGATCGGCAAGATGCCGTAGGCGACCCACGGGTGAAGAGTATGCTCCAGACGGCGCAGCGGTGGCTCCTCGGCTGCGTCGCCACCGCCCGCGAGCGGAATGAACAACCCCAACACGACGCCGGCGAGTGTCGCATGCACGCCCGATTTCAAGACGCATACCCAGAGCACGATGCCGGTCAGTATGTAGGGCCAGAGTTGCCGGCGACCGGTACGGTTCAACAACAACAACACCAGGACGCACAATGCCCCGAGCGCCAGCGAGAGGAGCGACAGATCGCTGGAATAAAAGACCGCGATCACCACGATAGCGCCGAGGTCATCGACCACCGCCAGCGTGGTGAGAAAGAGCTTCAGGCCCAACGGTACGCGCGGGCCGAGCGCCGCCAACACCCCGAGGGAAAAGGCGATGTCGGTTGCCGCCGGAATGGCCCAGCCGCGCAGCGCATAGGCGTCGGCGCGGTTGAGCGCCACATAGATGACCGCCGGAGCAATCATGCCGCCGATCGCCGCCGCCGCCGGCAAGACGATTTGCGCCGGCTGCGACAACTCGCCCTCGACGACCTCGCGCTTGAGCTCCAGGCCGACGAGCAGGAAGAAAATCGCCATCAACCCGTCGTTGATCCACAGCAGCAAGGGTTTGCTCAACGCCAGCGCGCCCACCCCGACCGTCAACTTGGTTGCGAACACACGCTCGACGGCGAGCCCGATCGGGGTGTTGGCAAGGACGATGGCCGCCGCAGCCGCCATGGCCAGCAGCGCGCCGGCCGCGGATTCCAGCCGCAGAAACGCGGCGAGCATGTTGCGTATCAAGGCGCGTCCTCCAATGTGGCGGTAGCGGTAACATGAAGCGTGATGGGGGGAAAGGAATGCGTGCGGTTGCAAAGAGGAAGCACGAAAGTTCGAAAGCCCGAAAAGGGGAAGGTTCGGGTACCACCTCCCCCCTACCCGCCTTGACGCACCCCTTCATCGCGCGCTAAGTCGGGCACCGCGGTCGACGGACGAAAGGACTACAGATCCATGGACGCACGAGACGTACTGAAGAGCATTCCCTCTTTTCGCGACGCCAGCCCGGAGGATCTCGCGGCGCTCGCCGCCGTTGCCGAACACAAGTCGTACATGGTCGAGGAGTACGTGTATCGCACCGGCGACGTCCCCGACGCGTTTTTCGTCATCGAGTCGGGCACCATCGACGTCGTCATCAAAGACAAGGATCATCCGGTTGCCAGCGTCGGGGCCTGTCAGTCACTCGGTGAGATGGCCTTCTTCGAACGCGATAAGCGCATCGCGACAGCGATGACGCGTGAACCCACCCGCGTCCTGCGTCTGCCGTTCGACAAAGTCGACGAGGTCTTCGCGGCACACCCGCAGCTGGCGACAGCCTTTTATCATCGCGCCTGCGTGTTCTTCGCGCGGTTGCTGCGGACGTTGGCGCCGGATGTGAACCGGCGGTATCTCTGACGGCACTCGGGGACTTCGGCGACGCCAGCGCCGCCACGACCCGCGAACTCATCCCCCGTTAAACATTATCCCCGGCGGTATCACCGCGCCCCGGCTCCACCTTGCCAACTTGTCCCCAGCGCCAGTCGCGGATCTCCGGCATGTCGTCGCCGTACTTGGCGATGTATTGCTTGTGCTCCAGCAGCTTGTCGCGCAGCGCTTGCTTGGCGTAGGCCGCCCGTGTGGCCAGCTTCGGCACCCGGTCGATGACGTCGTTGACCAGAGAGAAACGGTCGAGGGTATTGAGCACGACCATGTCGAAGGGCGTCGTCGTCGTGCCTTCTTCGATATAGCCGCGCACGTGCAGGTTGGTGTGTCCCACCCTGCGGTAAGTGAGGCGGTGGATCAGCCAGGGATAGCCGTGGAAGGCGAAGATCACGGGCTTGTCGGTGGTGAACAGCGCGTCGAAGTCGCGATCCGGCAAGCCGTGCGGGTGCTCGCTGGGCGATTGCAGCTTCATCAGGTTGACCACGTTGATGACGCGCACCTTGAGCTCGGGAACGTGTACGCGTAGCAAGTCGACGGCGGCCAACGTTTCCAGCGTCGGCACGTCGCCGCAGCACGCCATCACCACGTCAGGCTCGCTGCCTTTGTCGTTGGAGGCCCACTCCCAGATGCTGATCCCCGCCGTGCAGTGCTGGATCGCCTCCTCCATGTTCAGCCATTGCGGCGCCGGCTGCTTGCCGGCGACGACGACGTTGACGTAGTTGCGGCTGCGCAGGCAGTGGTCGGTGATGGACAGCAGGCAGTTGGCGTCCGGCGGCAGGTAGACGCGAATGATCGCCGACTTTTTGTTGACCACGTGATCGATGAAGCCGGGGTCCTGATGCGAAAAGCCGTTGTGGTCCTGTCGCCACACGTGTGAGCTGAGCAGATAGTTGAGCGACGCGATCGGCCGCCGCCAGGGAATGTCGTTGCACACCTTCAACCACTTGGCGTGCTGGTTGAACATCGAGTCGATGATGTGGATGAACGCCTCGTAGCAGCTGAAGAAGCCGTGGCGGCCGGTGAGCAGGTAGCCCTCCAGCCAGCCCTGACACTGATGCTCGCTGAGCACTTCCATCACCCGTCCGTCCGGCGCCAGATGATCGTCCTCGGGATAAATCTCGGCGACGTAGCAGCGCTTGGTGACGTCGAGGACATCTTGCCAGCGGTTGGAGTTGTTCTCGTCGGGACTGAAAATGCGAAAATTCCGACTCTCCAGATTGCATTGCATCACATCGCGCAGGAACTCGCCCTGCACGCGCGTCGCTTCCGCCATGGCAGCGCCCGCTCGGTGGCGTCCACGGCATAATCACGGAAATCGGGCATGCGCAGGTCTTTGAGCAGCAGCCCGCCGTTGGCGTGCGGGTTGGCACTCATGCGTCGCGTCCCGTGCGGCGCCAGCGCGGCGAGCTCCGACTGCAGCGTGCCGGCGGCGTCGAACAGCTCCTTGGGACGGTAGCTTTTCATCCACCGTTCGAGGATCTCGACGTGCTCGGGCTTGTCCATGTCGCTCATCGGGACTTGATGGCTGCGCCAATAGTCCTCGCACTTCTTGCCGTCGATCTGCGCCGGACAGGTCCAGCCCTTGGGCGTGCGCAGGACGATCATCGGCCAGGCGGGGCGGCCCTGGAACCCTTTGGTGCGTGCGACATTCCAGATCTGCTTGATCTCGGCGACCGCGGTGTCGAGCGCCGCCGCCATTTGCTGGTGCACACGCACCGGCTCATGGCCCTCGACGAAGTAGGGTGTGTATCCGTAGCCCTCGAGCAACTTGCGCAACTCGTCTTGCGGGATGCGCGCCAGGTAGCAGGGGTTGGCGATCTTGTAGCCGTTCAGGTGCAGGATCGGCAGCACACAGCCGTCGCGCACGGGGTTGAGGAATTTGTTGGAATGCCAGCCGGTCGCCAGCGGGCCGGTCTCGGCCTCGCCGTCGCCGACCACGCAGGCGACGATGAGATCCGGATTGTCGAAGGCCGCGCCGAAGGCATGCGATAGCGAATAGCCGAGTTCCCCACCCTCGTGAATGGAGCCGGGAGTCTCCGGAGCGACGTGGCTGGGGATGCCGCCGGGGAAGCTGAACTGCTTGAACAGCCGCTGCATCCCGGCCTCGTCCTGCGAGATGTTCGAGTACACCTCGCTGTAGGTCCCTTCCAGATAGGCGTTGGCAACGATACCCGGCCCGCCGTGTCCGGGGCCGATCACATAGATGATGTTCAGGTCATGCTCCTTGATGACCCGGTTGAGATGGACGTAGATGAAGTTCAGGCCCGGCGTCGTCCCCCAGTGGCCCAGCAAGCGCGGCTTGATGTGCTCGCGACGCAACGGCTGTTTGAGAAGCGGGTTGTCGAAGAGATAGATCTGGCCGACCGACAAATAGTTCGCCGCCCGCCAATAGCCGTCCATCTTACGCAGCACGTCCGAGGACAGCGGACCCGTCGTCGCGGCTTCGGCAACCTGTTTGGCGCGTCCGTGGTCGCGTGGTTTCGAAGTCTGACGCCTCTTCATGATCCCACCTCCTGAATTATCAGGGAGCCCATTTCCTATTTCGTGCTTTCGCCCTTTCGTGCGGCAGGTACACTTCTATGTTACCCTTGTTCTAGCATACTCACCGCCTGCATGTTGGTGGCACACCTTGGGAGAATGCCGGCATGGGCGCAGTGATCGATCTCACCTCAATGGCGGAGGCAACACCCTGCTGGTGCGGCTGCAGTGAGTGCGGAGCGGGGGCTGGAGTAGGAGGAAGTCAAAAGGCAAAGCGCCAAATGCAAAAGTCAACACGAAGAACGCTTTCGCCTTTTGACTTCCTCCTTCGACTTGCTCCGCAGCCACGCATCGGAAGCAAGTGCCGCACGACACTAACGTTCTCAGAGAAATCAAATGCCTTCGTCCGCGGACACCCAGGCTCCCAACAGCGTGTATGCCACTGCCAGCACTACCGGCCCGATGAAGAGCCCAATGACGCCGAAGGCAATCAACCCGCCGACTACGCCCGTGAAGATCAGCAGCAGCGGCAGATCGGCGCCACGCTTGATCAACAGCGGCCGGAGAAAGTTATCGAAGGTCGTGCAGAACACCGCCCACACGAGGAAGACCGTTCCCCACACGGCGCCGTCCTTCGTGTAGACCCAGATCACGGCCCCGAGCAGAACCGGGCCGGCGCCGATCTGCGCCACGGCCAGGATGAAGATCAGCGCCGTCAGAATCATCGCAAAGGGAACATCCGCAATCATCAACCCGATCCCCGCGAGGGCCGCCTGGGCAATGGCGGTGACGATCACACCCAGGGCAACACCCCGAATCGCTTGGGCGGCAAGGTGGGCCGCGTTCTCCCCTTGTGTGCCGGCGAGGCGCCGGGCAAAGCGGTCGGTCGCCGCCGCCGCCGATTCGCCGTTGGCGTAGAGGATCGCCGCGATGATGACCGTGAGAAGAAACTGGACAAGTAACATCCCGATGTTGCCAACCTGACTCACAAACCCGAGAACGAACACACGCGCATATGGGGCGAAGTGCTCCGCCAGGTCCTCCGGCGCAGTGGCTGCAAGCTCCTGCCAGTACGCTGCGAGCTTCGAGCCGATCAGCGGCAGCGCCCCGAGCCAGGCGGGCGGCGGCGGGATGGTGAACGCCGCCAGCGATTTCGACCAGCGCACGATTTCCTCTGTATTGTCCACTATGGTGGAGACACCGAAGTACAGTGGCACCACGAGGATCAAGAGCAGCGTGATGGTCAGTAACGCCACGGCCAGGAAGCGGCGCCCCCCGAGCCACGCCTGTGCCTGCAACAGCAGCGGCCATGTGGCGACCACGATCATCGTCGCCCACGTCACCGCGACGAGAAAGGGCCGCAGGATCCAGAACGTGCTGGCGATGAGTACGCCGAGGGCCAACAACTGGAACGTGGTACGTGTCAGGTCGCGCGCGCCGTCGGCTGACATGACTCTCACCTCCAGGGACGGAAATCCGGAAAGGCGACGGTGACGCCCAGACGCACCGTCGTTTGCGGAGCCACCGGCGCGAACTGACGGTAGGCCATCCACTCGCCGGTCACAAACACGTTGATCGGCGGCAACCCCGGGCGCACGATCACGTTGCCAACGCCGAAGCTGACGGGCAACAGGGTGCCGGTGTGCTGCCGCCAGCTCATGGTCCAGGTGGCGTCCGCCGATTTCACGTAGAAGCCCTTGCCGATGTAGGTTAGCAAGACTGGCTGAACCAAGAGATTACTCTGGCGCTGGCTCTCGGGAGAAGTGTAGGCGAAGGAAATGGGATTCTGGATCAAACCACCCACCAGCACTCGCGGGATACCCTTGTAGATGGCAGCGAACGCCGGGCCCGCCTGCCAGGCCCGCTGGCCCGCGGATTTGTCGGTTGCGGTTGGAAAAATGAAGATCGGGCCGACACCCATCAGCAGGCCGCTCGACCTGTCCGGCCACGGAATGACTCCGAGGTCGAACAGCTGCACGTCGCCGAATTCGGTGCGTGTGGCGCTCCCTCTGCCGGTCGGGACGGTCACCAGCTGGAAGCTGGGGCGGATCAGTTGGACGAACGGCAGCAGCGAATACTTGGGAATGCGCGGCACGATGGCGCGCGCGATGACGCGGTTGGTCTGCGCCTCGGTGCCGTAATTCTCCGGTGTGTAGGCATCCTGAACGAAAATCTGCGGCAAGGTCGTCAGCGGATCGGTGAACTCTTCGGCAAGCTTCTTGGCCTTCGGACCGGCGGCTTCATCCTCTGCGACGGCGGTGGTCGCGTGGAGGGCGAACCCACATGCGTACAACGCCATGGCCAGAACGACAGCGCCACAACACCTACCGCCCATAGATCTCACCGTCCCGCGCTTCCTGCCTGGTGCGTCTCCCGAAGCAATGAGCGCTCGCCGCAGCACGCTCATCCAATCTCCACTGGTGCGCCGTTGCTTTGCGTTCTTTCGCCGCTGTCCTCACCCACCGCGGCCGCCGATGGCCCGCAGTTGCTTCGAAGTCATGAACCACAGGAGCTCACCCGCTGCGCGCGGGGGGAGCGTATCGACGCCTACGGCGGCGACCGCTCCTTTCTTGAACGGCAGCTGCGCAAGGTCGGCGGATCCCGTGAGCAGATATGACGCAAGCCGTCCCACGTCCGGCTCATGGCCGACGAGAACCAACGCGGTCGCCGTCCGGTAGGGACGGAGGCCCTTCACCACGTCGGCCGCCTCATGTCCCGGCGCCAAAGGCGGGTAGGTCTCCACCGCTACCTTTGGTGCCAGCACATCGACGACCACCGCCGCCGTTTCCGCGGCGCGCCGCAGGGGACTCGACAGCACGACGTCGGGCGTCACGTCGAGACGCTTGAGGCCGGCAGCGGCGTGGCGCATCTTCCATTCCCCTTCGGAGGTCAGGGCGCGATCGCTATCGCTCATGCCGGCCGCAGCGGCGCCGGCGATCGCATGGCGCACGAGATAGATCACACAGCTCATGACGTCCCTCCCTGTCCGGCTGTTGGCGCCGGCTCCGGTGTTGGCGACGCTTCGGTGCGGCGCAAGCGCCGCAGCACGGCGTCGCAAGCGGTGACCGTGCGCTTGCGGGTGAAGCGGCGCCACGTACGTTCGAACTCGGCGCGGCGCTGCTCGGCGCGGCGCAGCTCGCTGGCGACCAGCGCCCCGAACGAAACCATCGACGCCGGCGGGAGCTGCGCGCCGGCGCCCTCGACGTAGGTGCGCACGAAATCCGCGGCGACTACCGAGTCGTGGTAGCTGCCGAGGAGATCCTGCAGCTCGGTGAGCCGCTTCACCAAAAGGCGGCCCGGCTTCCCGGTGAGCTCCTGGAGGAACTCGAGCAGATAGCGCAGCCGTTTGGCGCGCATGCGCAGGGCATGCAGATCCTCGGGGTGCGGCATCGCCTGGATCTTCTTGCCGCGCTTGATCAGGCGGCGGAAGGCCTTCTTGATGGCGCGGTGGCCGGCCATGGCGATCGGCTCCAGCGCCGCCGCGTCGCCTGGGCGGCGCGGCGCGCGGCTGTGTGCGAAGCGCTCCAATTGCAGCAGCAAGCGGAAATAGCGTGGCGAGGCGAGGCCCGCGAGCATGGTGGCCCGGTGGCCCGCCCGCTCACCCGCCAAGTGCGTCTGCAGGGCGCCAAGCGTTGGGCGAAAGCCGGCTGGGGCCGCGGCACTGAAACCGTCGAGCTTAGCCAACTGCACGTCGAGATCGCGGACACCGCCGAGCAGCTCGCCCAGCCACCGCAGCTCCTGGCTGGCGCGGGTCTGCAGGCGCGCGGGTATGCCCGCCGCGAAGATGCGCAGCGCCGCGCGCAAGCGCCGGGTCGCGACCCGCATGTCGTGCAGCGCCTCCGCCGCGTCCTGATCGGCGCGCACCTTGGGATCGTGCACCCGCAGCCAATGCAGTTGCCGCGCAATGATGTGGCGTACCGCGGCTTGCATCGAGTGGAATGCCAGGACCCGCTGGTCGCTGCTGTCAAGGATGCCGCTGCCGTACACCACGGTTAGACCACGAGCGAACTTGGACTCGTGCGACGCCTGTAGCCCGAAGCCGCGCCGCAGCATCCGCGACAGGCTGGCGATGTCGTGTCGATCACCGCCGCGTTGCTCGACCTCAACTTCGCAGTAGGTGGTCTCCGCCTGCCCGGCCTGCGGAGCATGCAAACGCACCCGGTCAAGCGCCAGCTCGGCAATCGGCGCCGGCGGCGCCGCGGGATCGGACGGCAGCACGTCGAACAAGCGGCGATGAATCTCGCTGATGAGGATGGGTGCCAGCGGCCGCCCGGCGACCAACGCGGCCAGCTGCGTCTGCAACGGCCCCGGTGGCGGCACGAACGGCAACCCCGGTGCGCTCGGGAGCGCCACGGTCAACTCCGGGCGTTCGTGGACGTCGCCCTTCACCCGCCCGGCCCACTTCATCGTCGCTTCCCAGTGGTGCCCATGGCGGCGCAGCCGCAGCGCGACGCCGTTGCGCGCCAATGTCAGGTTCGGGGTGTCGAGGTAGCTCGAATGGAGGCGCACGGCGCCACGCGCCTGCACGCGATACGGTCCGAGATGGCTGAGACGAGCGAGGGCCCGCAGATCCGTCGTCGTCGGCACCAGCAGCTTGGCCTCAACCTCCATTGGAATCGGATCGTCGGCCATGTGCTACTTCCGAGCCCAGCGGATCCGGAACCACACAGGAACAGAAATGGAAAACCGGGAATGGAGAACCGGGAATTCAGAACCGGCAAATCGCCCACCGGGCCAATTGGCCCGTTCTCCATTCTCAATTTTCCGTTTCCGGTTTTCCATTTCTCTTCCGTGCCATTTCAACACTTCCCCAACGGACTCATCGATCGCTCATCGCCGCTCCGCGCGCTTGGCTTGTTGATAGAACAGCTCCATCGACACCAGCCGCGCCAGCAGGATAGCCGGGAACAGTTGACCGACCAACGCCTCGGCGGTGACGAACGACCGCGCCACCGGGTGCACCGCGGTAATGTCGCCGTAGCCCACCGTGGTCAACGTCACGAAGCTGAAATACACAAAGCGCGCCCTCAGATCCTCGTCCGTGCCCAGAGCGGCTGCCGCCGGCAATGCGAACGCGTGCGGCCACTGGAGCGCGAGGGCCTCGTAGGCGAACGCCCAGGCCAGGCCGAGCAGGAGATAGACCGCCACGGCCCCCTGCACCCGCTGCGACGTGATTGGTCCTTCGCGGAACACTTGCGCCAGGACAGCGCCCGCCAGGATGATGCAAAGCACCGACGACAAAAGGGCATCCGGCAGCGCCAGCCAGCCGCCAAAGATCAAGAACCGCATCCAATGCACGAGCAGGCTCGCGAATGCCAGGCCACCGACCAAGGTGGTCGTGAGCCGATGCTTGGCGACCGCGCCGACACCTGAGACAACCAGGAGCGTTAAGAACACGCTCATCAGCATGCTGCCGGTGACGCCGAGATCTCCCAGCGGGGTGATGACGAAAATGACCACGCACAGGAACAGCAGCAGCCCCGTAAGGCTGCGATCCGTCGACCAGAATCGGCGCAGGGGCAGCATGGGCGGGGCTTCCGTCTAGCGGTGGGTCAGACTTGGCAGCCCGCAGCGATCCAGCGGGGAGCGGGCCATAGAAGTACGCTGGCCGCAGGCCCGGGCCATGGAACAGACGTTGGCCGCAGGCCTCACTCGGGCTGTCCGCCTCCCGGCATGATCTTGTCCAGGGCCTCGCGCGGCGTCGGGTACTGCGCGGAATGACGTTCCTCCTCGGCCCGCCAGCCGCCGCCGAGGGCGCGATACAACTGCACCACCGCCGTCAACTGGTTCAGCTCGGTGCGCGCCAGAGCGTCCTCCGCCGGGAACAGCTGCTGCTGCGCTTCGAGCACTTCATAATAGGTCGCCAGCCCACCGGTGTAGCGCAACGTTGCGAGGCGGACGGATTCCTGCAGCGCCGCCACTTCCTTCTCGAGCTCGATGCGTGCCTGGGCAAATTTCTGCCGTGCGATCAGCGTGTCCGAAACCTCGCCGAGGGCGTTCAGCAGACTCTGCTGGTAGCCGAGCTTGGCTTCCTCCCACGCGGCGACGTTGCCTTTGTAGGTATAGTACAGCTGTCCACCCTGGAAGAGGGGGCCCGTGAGGCCGGCGCCCACTGCCCAGATGTTGCCGGGACCTTTGACGACGTTTTCGATTTCCGAGCTCTGCCCCCCGTACAACGTCGTCAGCCCGATGCGCGGCAGGAAGTTGGTGATCGCCACCCCGACCAGGGCGTTTGCGGCCACAATATTCTGCTCCGCTTGCAGAATGTCGGGGCGGCGTTCCAGCAACGCCGCCGGCAAGCCGACGGGCACGTCCGGCGGGTAGACCTGCTCGGTCAAGGCCGTGCCACGCGGGATCGGCCCTGGGTTGCGGCCGAGCAGGATGCTGATCTGGTTTTCCTTGGCGACGATCTGCCGCTCGACGTCCGGGATCGTCGCGGCAGCGCTGGCCAGCGCTGCCGCGGCGCGTTCGACCGCCAGCTTGGTGCCCACGCCGCCGACGAGCTGGCGGGTGAACAGCTCGAGGGTCTGCTGGAACGAGTCGCGCGTACGCCGCGCAATCTCCAGCTCGAGGTCGAGCTCGCGCAGCTCGAAGTACGCTTGCGCCACGCCGGTCACCAGCGACAGGATGACGCCGCGTTGCACATCCTCGGTGGCGAACAGGTTGGCGAGCGATGCTTCGGTGGACCGCCGGATGCGGCCCCAAACGTCGAGCTCCCAGGCCATCTGGAAGGCGCCGAGGAATTGGTTCCCGGTCACGTTCTCGTTGCCGATCGGATTGAAGACGCGTCCGCGCTGCGCGTTGCCGGTGTAGGAGACTTGCGGCAGCAGATCGGCGCGCGTGACGCCGACGGCGTAGCGTGCCTGCTCGACGCGCGTCGCGACGATGCGGATGTCGTAGCTGTTTACCAGGGACTGCTCGATCAAATCCTTGAGCGCCGTGTCTTGAAACACCTGCCACCAGGGGAGGTCGGCGAGCGAGGTTCCGTCAACGCTTGCCGGCTCCGCGTCCGCGCTACGGAACGCGGGTGGTGTGTCGACTGCTGGCCGCTGGTAATTGGGCCCAAGGGCGCAGCCGGTGAGGAAAAGCAGACAACAGACTGGGAGACGACAGACAACAGACCGGAATCCCTCCCGGAGTCGCTCTCGAGTCTGTCGTCTGTCCGTCTGTTGTCTGTCGTCTTTCAGGTGACTTTCGCTCCACATCAGTGCACCCCCACCTGGGCGGCGCCCGCATCGGGCTGCGGCGCCGGCGCGGCGGCTTCCTCACGGTGCGACAGGCGCTCGACCACGTAAAAGGATACCGGAATGATGAAGATGGCGATCACCGAGGCGGCGATCATGCCACCGATCACCGCGGTGCCGAGGATCTTGCGCGACTCGGCGCCGGCGCCGGAGGCGATGACCAGCGGCACGACGCCGAGGATGAAGGCGAAGGCCGTCATCAGGATGGGACGCAGGCGCAGCCGCGCACCGGCCAATGCCGCATCGACCAGCGGCGTGCCCTTTTCATACTCGTCCTTGCAGAATTCGACGATCAGGATGGCATTCTTGGCGGCCAAGCCAATCAGCATCACCAGGCCGATCTGCGCATAGACATCGTTGTCGTAGGCCCGCAGCCAGAGTGCCAGGAAGGCCCCGAACACGGCGATCGGCACGCCGAGGAGCACGCTGAACGGCAGCGTCCAGCTTTCGTATTGTCCCGCCAGGATGAGGAACACCATGAGCAGCGAGAAGCCGAAGATGACACTCGGCGGCACACCCTTCGCCGATGCCTGCTCCTGGAACGACATGCCCATGTAGTCGTAACCCATCTCGTGCGGCTGCGTGGCGGCGAACACCTCTTGCAGCGCCGCCATCACCTGCCCGGAGCTGTAGCCCGGTTTCGCCGAAGCATTGATTTGCGCCGCATTGTAGCCGTTGTAGTGCATGAGGAACTCGGGACCGCTGGTGGCGCGCATGTCGACCACGGCCGATAGCGGCACCTGCTCCTTCTTGTTGTTCAGCACATAGAAGCGGCCGACGTTGTCCGCCTGCGTGCGTGCCGAGCCTTCAGCCTGCACGTACACCTGCCAGACGAACCCGAAGCGGTTGAAGTAGTTGACGAAGGTGCCGCCCAGGAAGCTTTGCAGCGTCTTGTAGACGGCGCTGAGCTCGACGCCTTGCTTGAGCACCTTGTCGCGGTCCACCCGGGCAAACATCTGCGGCACGCTGGGGATGAACGTGGTCCACACCGTGCCCAGCTCCGGACGCTGGCGCGCCGCGTTGAGAAACTCGTTGGTGTTCTTGGCCAGAAACTCGACGCCTTGGCCGGAGCGATCTTCGAGCATGAAGGTGGCGCCGCCCGAGGTGCCGACACCCGGAATAGCCGGCGGCGGGAAGGCGAACGCCTGCGCCTCCGGCATCATGTACAGCCGCTCGTTGATCTCGCGCATGATCACCGCCGCGGAACGGCCCTGCTTGTCACGCTCGGCCCATGGCGCCAGGGTGACAAAGTAGAAGCCGCTGTAAGTCGTGTTGACGCCGCTCAATAGACTGTAGCCAACTACAGTGTTGTAGGTCTGCACGCCGGGCGTCGTCTTGAGGACCTCCTCGATCTGCTTGCAGGCCGCGTCGGTGCGCTGCATCGACGACGCGTCGGGCAGCTGTGCGTTCATGTAGAAATACCCCTGGTCCTCCTCCGGCAGGAAGCTGTTGGCCAAGCGCGAGCCGAACACCCCGGCAGCAACGGCAAATCCGACGAGCAGGAGCATGGCCAGTCCGGACTTGCGCACCAGATGGTGGCAGCCGTTGACGTAGCCGTCGGTGGCCCGGGCGAAGACGCGGTTGAACCACCGAAAGAATGCACCGAGCGGGCCGCGCGCTTCTTTCTTGGGGCGCAGCAGCAGCGCCGCGAGCGCCGGACTGAGCGACAGCGCGTTGAAAGCGGAGATGATCACCGACACCGCGATGGTGACGGCGAACTGCTGGTAGAGCCGGCCGGTGATGCCGGGGATGAAGGCCGTCGGGATGAACACAGCCGACAAGATGAGCGCGATGGCGATGACCGGTGAGGACACCTGCTCCATCGCTTTCAATGCGGCGTCGTGCGGCGACAGCCCGGTCTCGATGTGGTGCTCGACGGCTTCGACCACGACGATGGCGTCGTCGACGACCAGCCCGATCGCCAATACCAGACCGAAGAGCGACAGGGTATTGATGGAAAACCCGAACAGCGGGAAGAGCGCGAAGGTGCCGACCAGCGACACTGGCACCGCAAGCAATGGGATCAGCGTCGCGCGAAAGCCCTGCAAGAACACGAAGACCACGATGAGGACGAGGACGATCGCCTCGAACAGGGTGTGCACGATATCGCTGATGCCCTCTCGGACGGCCAGCGTGGTATCGAGCGACACCACGTAATCGAGGTCGTCAGGGAAGCGCTTCTTGGCGTCCTCCATCAGCGCCTTGGCCTGGTTCATGGTGTCGATCCCGTTCGAGCCGGGCAGCTGATAGACGGCGATGATCGCTGCCGGCGCCCCATTGAGCCGCCCGATGGTGGCGTAGTTCTGCGCCCCCATCTCGATGCGCGCCACGTCACGCATGCGCACGACGGAGCCGTCGACATTGGCGCGCACGACGACGTCGCCGAATTCCTTCTCGCTGGTCAGACGTCCCTGGGCGCGTACTGAGTAGGTGAACTGCTGCCCCTGCGGCACCGGCTCACCGCCGATCTGTCCGGCCGGGTTCACGGTGTTCTGCTTCTGCAGCGCGTCAAGGATCTCACTCACCGTGATGCCGAGCTTGGACAGCGTGTCGGGGTCGACCCAGAAACGCATGGCATAGTTCCCGGCGCCGAAGATCGAGACCTGGCCGACGCCGGGAACCCGCGACATCGGGTTGTTGATGTTGATGAAGGCATAGTTGGTGAGAAAGAGCGCGTCGTACGTGCCCTTTGGCGAGTAGACGGAGAACAGCGCCAGCGGACTGGTCGTCGATTTCTTGATGGTAACGCCGTACTGTTGAACGTCGAACGGCAATTGCGACGCCGCCTGCGAGTAGCGCATCTGCACCAGGATCTGGTCGGTGTTCGGCACGGTGGTGACGTCGAAGTCGACCTTCAGCGTCATCTGTCCGTTGCTGGCGTTGTAGGAATACATGTAGATCATGTCGTCCACGCCTTGCATCTGCTGCTCGACGGGCGTGGCGACCGAATCCGCGACGGTGATCGCGTCGGCACCGACGTAGTTCGCCTGCAACTGGATCTCGGGCGGTGCGATGTCGGGGAACAGAGCGATGGGGAGCTGCACGATGGAGACGATCCCGATGATCACCATGATGATCGAGATGACCATCGCCACAATGGGCCGATTGATGAAGAACTTTGCCATGCGAGAGGCCCTCGCGCCGCGTCAGAAGGCGCCGACGGTCGGCGTCGGTACCGGCGTCGGCTCGGTGTAAGGCTTGGGGGCGACGACCATGCCGCCGCGTACCTTCTGCAGGCCCTCGGCGACGACACGCTCGCCGGGCTTGACGCCGTCCAGGATGACCCAGTTGAACCCGGAGCGCGGGCCGGTCGTCACATTGCGCATTTCGACCTTGTTGTCCGCGGTGACCACTGCCACCTGCATCTGGCCCTGCACGTCGCGTACGGCGCGCTGCGGAACGACCAGCGCCTTCGGCTGGTTATCGATCACCGCCCGCACCAGGGCGTAGCCGCCGGGCCGCAGGACATTTCCCGGGTTGGGGAACTGGGCTTCGAGCGGCAGGGTGCCGGTGCGGGGATCGACCTGGCGGCCAATGACCGACAGCGTGCCGCGATGAGGAAAGACGGTGCCGTCGGCGAGGATCAGCTCGAGCGCGCCCTCGCGTGGGGATTCATCCTTGGCGTGCGTCCGGGTGTACTTCAGGTACTCCTGCTCACTCACCGGGAAGAGGGTCTTGATCGGATCGACCTGCGACACCGTGGTCAGCTCGGTTGCGGGTTGCACCAGGTCGCCGATCTGGGCGATGGCAATGCCGGAGACGCCGTCGATCGGTGAGGTGACCTTTGTCCAACCCAGATTCAGCTTTGCCTGCTCGACTGCGGCGCGGGCAGAGTCGACCTGCGCTTTGGCGGCCAGATTCTGCTGGATGGCGTCGTCGAGCTCCTGTTGGCTGACCGCGCCTTCCTTGGCGAGCGGGGTGTAGCGCGTCACGTCTTGTTGGGCCTTCACTTGCGTGGCCTGCGCGCGCGCCAACTGGCCCTGCGCCTGATCGAGCTGGGCTTGAAACTCCCGCGGGTCGATCTGGAAGAGCAAATCGCCGGTGTGCACGACGTCGCCCTCCTTGTAGTTCTTGCTGAGCAGGTAGCCCTTCACCTGCGGGCGGATGGTGGCGTTGATGAAGCCGCTGAGCGTCCCAATCCACTCGCCGTACACCGGCACATCCTTTTGGATCACCTCGGTCACCAGGACGTCGGGCGGCGGCGGGGCGGCGGCTTTTTCTTTCTCCTTGCAGCTCGATACCGTCGCGGCAGTGATCGCCAGCGCCAGCGCAAAAGCATGGTTCCGTTTTGCAATCCACCGTTGGGCATGAAGCAGCGACCTCGGGAACAATGCTCGTCTCATGAGTGTGTGCTCTCCAGCTCCTGGTTTGCGGGAAACAGTCGCCGCACGTCAAGAGAATTACGAAACCACGAGAGCGGGAAAACGTGCAACCAGGGCGCTCGTCGCTCCCGTTCGCGCTTTCGAAGTTTCGTGCTTTCGTGATTCTCGCATGGGTTGGCGTTCCACGGAGTCCGCCTAAACGACGCGCTACTTTGCTTGGATCGACCGCAGGTAATCGGTGACCAGCATGAGGCGACCACGAACGGCGGCTTGCTCCATGGTCCCACCGCTGCTGCCGGGATCGTCCGACTGGAAGGTCTCGCCCCACGCCGGCAGCTCACTGTTGCCGTGGGCCGGATAGGGGACCGAGCCGTCGAGGATGTCGAGCACCTCCATGTACGGAAATTTTCCACCTTGTTTCTTCGCCAACAGCGTGAGGTCGGGTGGCTTGGTGTTGAGCGTTGCCGTCATCGGGCCTTTGCCCTTGCCGTCACGCCCGTGGCAGGTGGCGCAGTACTTGACATACAGCCGCTGGCCCGCTTCCAGCGCCTGACGACTCGCTGCCGACGCGGGCGTGGTGCCGAGCAGCACGCCGACGGCGGCCACGCATGCCAATTCCAACGGCCATCTTCTCGCCATCGCCAACCTCCTTGTGAAGCTCGTCGGTTCGGTGCTGGACGCCTTTACCGCAGCACAGCGCGCAGCGCAACCGATGAGGCAGTGGTGCGCACGCGCGGCGCGACGACATTTCCTCGAACTTTCCGTGGATTTTCCGGACTTCACGCCCGGACTCCCGCGATGATGCCGCATCGTCTTGTGGAGAAGGAGCGCCAGCAAATGAAAATCTTGATTACCAGCTCTCGCCTGCCGCACGCGCTCGGCGAAGTGCGGAAATTTGGCGAGGCCGGACACGAGGTGTACACCACGGACACCTTCCACACGTCGCCCGGCAGCCACTCGCGCTATGTGAAGCAGAGCTTCATTACGGCCTCACCGACCTTCGAGACGGCGAAGTTCATCGCGGATTTGCAGGACATCATTCGCAATCAGAAGATCGACATCCTGGTGCCGTGCTTCGAGGAAGTCTTCTACATCGCCAAGCACATGGACCAACTGGCGCCGCTGACGTCGGTCTTTTGTCCGCCCTTCGAAACCCTGGCACGCGTGCACAACAAGGCGACATTCACCGAACTGACGCAGAAGCTCGGGCTGCCGATCGCGCGCACCAAGACCGTCACCAGCCAGGCGGAGCTCAAAGCGGCCGTCGCCGAGTTCCCCGAGTACTTTGCGCGCGCCGCCTTTTCCCGCGGCGGTGTGGAGCTGCTCACCAATACCGGGCCGCTCGCCGGCGCCGTGAAGCTCGACGACATCCAGCCGGCGCCCGACGCGCCCTGGCTGGTCTCGGAGTTCATCCACGGCAAAGACATCTGCAGCTTCAGCGTCGCACAGCACGGCAAGCTGGCGGCACATTGCACCTACGAGCACCCAATGACCATCGAGCACGCCGGCGGCATCGAGTTCATCTCCGTCGACGAGCCGCAGAGCGTCGAGATCGCCAAGACCTACATCGAGGCACTCAACTGGCACGGGCAGATTTCCTTCGACTACATGAAGACCGACAAGGGCCTCTACATGGTCGAGTGCAACCCGCGGCCGACCGCCGGGGTGTTCATGATGGAGCCAAAGGATCTGTCCGATGCCGTATTCAATCCGGCGCTGCCGGCGCCGATCGTGGTCAAGCCGGGGGTACGCGAGCAGATCGCCATCGCAATCATCCGCGACATGTTCCGTAACCCACGGGACATTCCCAACGATCTGCACGAGCTGTTGACCGGCGGCAAGGACTTGTACAGCGAAGGCGGCGACGCGCGGCCGCTGCTGTACTCTGTGCTGTCGTACTCGCACGTCTTCGCCTTCCGCCACCGCATGCACGTCAAGAAACACAAGCACTCCGACCTCATGGAGGCGCAGTTCTTCGATATCGCGTGGGACGGCCGCGCCATCGCGTGACGCCGTTTCCGAAGCCCATGAGCGGGGTCTCTGAGGTTTCCCGGAACCCAGAAGCAACGTCGGCAGCTCGAAAAGAAACCAAGAACGGGAAACCAGAACTTGCTGAGTGGTGGGGTGCGCACTATGGCGCCCCACCTGCTTGGGCACCAGCATGCCCTGGGCGCAAAAGGGAGAACGTGCTACAGATTTTCCGTTGACTGCACCCGATCCTCCAAAGAAGGCGAGCGCCGATCAACGGGCATCGCAGGCCGCTGCTCCCGCGGCTATCAGCTTCGCATCCTTCCGTATGGATCTGCGTGCCGGCCGGCTGCTGCACGACGACCGCGACGTTCCATTGCGGCCCAAGACGTGGTCGGTGCTGCATTACCTGGTCGAGCGGCCGGGCACGCTGGTCACCAAGAATGACCTCCTGGACGGAGTTTGGCCGGGTCTCGCGGTCACCGAGTCCGTGCTCAGCAAATCAATCGGCGAGTTACGCGTCGCGCTCGGTGACAGCTTCAAGACCCCGCGGCTCATCGAGACCGTACAACGACGCGGCTTCCGCTTCATCGCCAAGGTCAGTGACGAGTGGCGAGTGACAAGTGACGAGCAAGATTCTCAACTCGTCACTCATCACTCGTCACTGGTCACTGCCTTCGTCGGCCGCGCCAAGGAACTGCAGCGGCTGGCGGCGGCGTTCGCGAAGGCAGGAGCCGGCCAACGCCAGGTCGTCTTCATCACCGGCCCGGCGGGTATCGGCAAGACCGCTTTGGTGGAGGCGTTCCTCGCCCAGCTCCCAGCCCCCAGCTCCGCTAACAACCGAACAACCAACAACCTAACGACCTGTGTCGTCGCCCGTGGGCAGTGTGTCGAGCAGCACGGGCCGCGCGAGGCGTACCTGCCGGTGCTCGATGCGCTGGATCGGCTGGCACGCCGGTCCGATGCCGATCGCATGCTGCCGCTGCTGCGGCGGGTCGCGCCGACGTGGCTGGCACAGATGCCGTGGTTGATTGGTGATGACGAGGAGGAAGCCCTACGACAGACGCTACAGGTGGTCCGGCCCGAGCGTATGCTGCGCGAGTTTGCCGCCCTCATCGAGGCGTTGACGATCGATGTGACCCTGGTGCTCGTGCTCGAGGATCTACACTGGAGCGACGCGTCCACAATTGATCTGCTGTCGATGCTCGCCGAGCGCCGCGAAGCGGCGCGCGTGCTCGTGATCGGTACCTACCGGCCAGCCGACGCCATCGTCCGCGAGCACGTCCTGATGAGCATCGCGCGGACCTTGCGCGTCCGCCGGCAGTGTGTGGAGCTTTCGCTGCCGGACCTGACTCTTGATGCGGTGCGAAACTATTTCCAGACGCGCTTCCCGGGCAGCGATTTTCCGCCGCAGCTCGCGCGTCGCGTCCATCAGCACACTGCCGGTCATCCGTTGTTCGTCACCGCGGTCGTCGACCAGATGCTGTCGCGTAGCCACATCCTGGACACGGCACCGGGATGGGCGCTCCATGCCCTGCCGGAGCAGATCGACCTGGGTGTGCCGGACGATGTGCGCCTGCTGATCGAGAACCAGATCGATGACCTGAGCCCGGCCGACCGCGCCTTGTTGGAGGCCGCGAGCGTGGCGGGGGACACGTTCGCCGCGCTGGTGGTCGCGGCGGCCCTCGGCGGCGAGGTGGCGGACGCCGAGATGCGCTGCGAGGCCTTCGCGCGGGCGCAGCGGTTCTTGCGTGTCGCCGGCCGCGTCGAGTGGCCGGACGGCAGCGTGGCGCGCCGCTATGCTTTCACCCATGAGCTGTACCGGCAGGTAGTCTATGCGGCGATTCCTGAAGGCCGCTGCATGCGGCTACACCAGCGTATCGGTCAGGCTCTCGAAGCGGCATACGGCGCGCGGCAGATGGAGATCGCGCCGCAGTTGGCGCTCCACTTTGAGCGCGGCCGCGATGGCACGCGGGCGCTGCACCACTTGACGGCCGCGGCGGCCGGTGCGGCCAAACGCTTCGCCAGCCGTGAAGCGATCGGCTACCTCGAAGCGGCGCTCGCCTTGGTGGCGCTGTTTCCGGAAGATGACAAGCGCCACCGCCGCGAGCTCGAGATCCGGCTGCCCCTCGGCGCGGCATTGAGCGACATTTTCGGGTTTGCCTCGGAGCGCGTACGCGACAACTACGAGCGCGCCTCCATATTGGGCGCCGTCGTCGGTACTGCGACCGAGCTCTTCGGCATTCTCTACGCTCGCTGGTACCTACATGCAATCCGCGGGGAGCGGAAGGAAACGGCCGCGATCGCCGCCGAGCTGCAGCATCTCGCCGGGCGCCTGAAAACCGCCGCAAGCCGGATGGTGGTGGAATCGGTGATGGTGCGCACCGCCGTCTACGCGGGCCGCTTCGCCGAGGCCAACCACCTCATGCAGCGCACCCTGGCGCGACCAGGGCGCCGGCGTCCTGTCGGTGCCCCGATTGCCTATGGGGTGGATCCCCGGATCGCCGCGACCGGACATTGGGCCTTGGCACTCTGGTTTCTTGGCTATCCCGAGCGCGCGCGAACAACCGCATCTGCCGCTGTGGCGCAGGCGCGGACCATGTCCCACTCTTTCACCCTTGCCGGAGCGCTGATGCAAGCCGCGCTGGTGGATCTCCTGTGCCGCGATGGCACGCAACGCGGGGATCTGGCTGCACAGGGAGTCACCTTGTCCGCTGAACACGGATTCGCGTTCTGGAACGCGATGACCTCGGCGTTGGGCGGCTGGGCAGTGGTCCAAGAAGGTCGTCCGCTCGAGGGCGTCGCCACAATTGAAGCGGCGCTCAGCGCCATGCAGGCGACGGGCACGCGGCTCTTCTCGAACTACGTGTACGCCTTTCTGGCCGAGGGGCACCTGCGTGCCGGTGCCCTCGCCGAGGGGCTAGCGGCAGCGGACGCCGGCTTGGCAGTCACGGAAACCACCCTCGACTGTGGCGGCGGATCGGAGCTGTGGCGTCTGAAAGGTGAGCTGCTTCTGGCACAGTTGAACGCCCAAGGTCCGAGAGCGCAGCCCGGAAGCGCAAAGGCCGGACACGCAAAAGCCAACGCGGCGAGGCCGGCTGAAGCCTGCTTCCAACGCGCCGTCGCGGTGGCCCGCGCCGCACACGCCAAGTCGCTCGAGCTGCGCGCTGCGACGAGCTTGGCGCGAGCCTGGCAGTCACGTGGTCGTATCGCCGAGGCCCGCAAGCTGCTGGGCAGCGTGTGCAAGTGGTTCGGCGCCCGCGCGCACTCGACCGACCTGGCTGAGGCAAGAGGGCTGCTGGCTGAGTTGCAAAGCTCGAAAATCCGCTAGCGATCTTGCGGTCTGAGCCGCTGGGAGCGCGGGCTTCCAGCCCGCACTGCGGCCAAGATGGCCGTGCTCCCAGCAGGCGCTTGATATTACTCGGGTGTTCTTGTGCTGCATCTTTCCGAGAACTTTCCACGGACTTTCAAGACTCCAACACCCGATGGCCGCGATAGTGCGTCGCATGCAGCGAAAACGAGCCGGCACGGTGGGCCGGCCGGCATCAGGCGATTCGGAGGAAATCCCGGCGCTGCCGGTTTGGAAGGCGTTCGTGGTGCAGTTCAACCGCGAGACGGGAGCTCGCACCGGAGCCTTCGCGGGCCGCGTCGAGCATATGAGCTCCGGTCGCCGCGCCCGCTTCGCCTCGGCAGACGAGTTGGTGGCGGCGCTGGCGAACATGCTCGAGCAACTCGGCGAGACGCGCACCTGAGAAGGCCCTGACGAAAGCGTCACTGTACTGCTAAGAAGTCCGACTGATTAACTAGAAGGAGGAGAAAACCATGAAGAAGCATATCAGATCAAGACACATCGCCCTCGTCTCAGCGGCGATGGCGATCGTCGGGCTCAGCAGCGCTCCCGGCCCAGCGACCGCGCAGGCGCCCGCCCAGGACAAGAAGCCCAACATCATGTTTATCATGGGCGACGACATCGGCTGGATGCAGCCGAGTATCTATCACCGCGGCCTGATGGTCGGGGAAACGCCCAACATCGACCGCATCGGGCAAGAGGGCGCGATCTTCATGGACTACCTGGCGGAGGCCAGCTGCACCTCCGGGCGCAACGCCTTCTTCACGGGCATGACACCGCTGCGCACCGGCATGATCCCGCCGCAGCTGCCCGGCAGCCCATCCTATCTGCGTCCTGGCACGCCGGCCCTCGCCAAGTTCCTGCTCGATCTCGGCTACAACACCGGCGAGTTCGGCAAGAACCACCTGGGCGACCACACCGACGCGCTGCCGACGGCCCATGGCTTCCAGGAGTATTGGGGCTACCTCTACCACCTGGACGCCATGCAACAGGTGAGCTTTCCCGACATCAACAAGAATCCGACCACGCAGACCGTCGCACCGCCGTGCAAGAACACGCTGATCCCCGGCGTCCCTGAGGTGCCCGGCGCGGTCGACCCCCGGACTGCAACCTGTCTGACGCCGCCGCGTCCGGTCCTCTCCTGCAAGTCCTCCGACGGCACGGCGAAGAGCCAGATGTGCAAGGACGAGGGCCCGTTGACGTTGGACCGCTCGAAGACCGTGGACGAGGAAATCTCTGCCAAGGTCATCGACTTCCTCGACCGCAACGACCCGAAGAAGACCAACAAGCCCTTCTTCGTCTGGTACAACCCCGCGCGCATGCACGTCACCACGGTGCTGTCGGACAAGTACCTGGCCATGGTGGGCGAGGCCGGCGGTAAGGATTGGGGTGTCAACGAAGCCGGCATGAAGCAGATGGACGACAACATCGGTGAGGTCATCAAGAAGCTGGAGGCCATGGGCGAGCTCGACAACACCGTCCTCGTCTTCACGACCGACAACGGCGCCGAGGCGATCAGCTTCCCCGACGGCGGCGTGACGCCGTTCAAGGGCCAGAAGGGCGAGTCCTGGGAAGGCGGCTTCCGCTCGCCGCTGGTCGTGCGCTGGCCCGGGCACATCAAGCCGGGCACGGTGAAGAACCAGTTGATGGCCGCGCTCGACTGGGTGCCCACACTGGTCGACATCGCCGGCGGGGAGAAGGGCGACGGGCTGAAGAAGAAGATCGAAGCCGGCCAGTACCCGGGCATCGTCAAAACGACCCTCGACGGCTTCGACCAACGCGACTATCTCGAAGGCAAGTCCGAGAAGTCGGCGCGCGAGGTGTTCTTCTACTACTCGGGCGCGACGCCGTCCGCGGTGCGCTACAAGAACTGGAAGATGTACTACACCATGTCGCAACCCGGACCGGCCGGCTGGATCATGCCGCTCATCCCGTTCCACTTCACGCTGGTGCAGAATATCAAACGTGACCCGTTCGAGCAGGCGGTCGGCGTCGACCAGAAGTCGGCGTTGAGCCTGGGCGGCGCGCTCGCCGCCCCGATGACCGCATTCCTGTACGACTGGAACATGCTGCCGATCGGCCAGCTGCTCTGGGAGAAGGAACTGATGTCATACAAACCGTTCCCGCCCCTGCAAGCGCCGGAAACCTACAACCTGGATGGAATCCTGAAGCAGGTTCGGGACAGCGCCAGGGAACAGTAGGCGCGTCTCCTGTGACTGCGATCTAACGAAGCGGGCGGCCTCGATCGGCCGCCCGCTGGCGCTTTGGCAGCAGGAGGTTACTTCTCCGCGCGCAGGAAAGACGGAAGAGCGGCCCCAGGGTGGGCGCTGAACAGACGCGGCAACCCTGGGCTATATTGCGTAACGCCTTCGGCGCAGCTGAACGTATGACACAATCGAGAGGGATACATGGCGACGGCGAGAAGTGTCGACACTTCAAGGAGCAGCATATGAGACGGCAAGCAACGAAACTCCGCGGAAATGCCGCACGGGTCACTATTGGCTCGCTGCTGGCGGTGGGAATGTTGATGCCCGTCCGCCCCGCGGCCGCGCAAGAGGCCGGTAAGAAGGCCGCCGCGGCGGCACCTGCGTCGGGCAAACCGAACATCCTCGTCATCTGGGGCGACGACATCGGCCGCGACAACATCAGCGCCTACAGCCTCGGCATCATGGGCTACCAGACGCCGAACATCGACCGCCTGGCGAAGGAGGGGGCGCTGTTCACCGACGCCTACGCCCAGCAAAGTTGCACGGCCGGCCGCGCGTCGTTCATTCTCGGCGAGCATCCCTTTCGCACCGGGCTGCTGACGATCGGCATGCCGGGTTCGCCGCAAGGCATCCCCGACTGGGCGCCCACCATCGCCGACCTGCTGAAGCCGCAAGGATACACCACCGGCCAGTTCGGCAAGAACCACCTCGGCGACCGTGACTCGCATTTGCCGACAGTGCACGGCTTCGACGAGTTCCTCGGGAACCTCTATCACTTGAACGCCGAGGAAGAGCCGGAGACCTACTACTACCCGAAGGACCCGGAGTTCAAAAAACAGTACGGCCCACGCGGGGTGCTGCACACGTGGTCGGACGGCAAGGGCGGGCAGAAGATTGAAGACACCGGCCCGCTCACCCGAGCCAGGATGCCTACCGTTGATACGGAGATCTACGATGCGGAACAGAAGTTCGTAGACAAGGCAGTTAAGGATGGCAAGCCGTTCTTCGTCTGGTTCAACACGACGCGCATGCACGTCTGGACGCATCTGAAGTCGTCGGCCGACGGCAGGACCGGCATCGGCCTCTACCCCGACGGCATGGTCGAGCACGATGACATGGTGGGTCAGGTCTTGAAGCAACTCGATGACCTCGGCATCGCCGGCAATACGATCGTCGTGTACGGCACCGACAACGGTGCGGAAACGGGGACCTGGCCCGACGGCGGCACCACGCCGTTCCACGGCGAGAAGGGGACGACGTGGGAGGGCGGCTTCCGCGTGCCGATGCTCGTGCGCTGGCCGGGCGTCATCAAGCCGGGCACGATCGTCAACGAGATCTTCTCGCAAGAGGATTGGCTGCCGACGCTGCTGGCGGCGGCGGGTGAGCCGACCATCGTCGAGAAGGTCAAGCAGGGCTACCAAGCGAACGGTAAGACCTGGAAAGCCCACCTCGACGGCTACAACTTCCTGCCGTACTTCAAGGGCGAGACCAAGAAAGGGCCGCGCGAGGAAATCTTCTACTTCGGTCAGGGCGGCGATCTCAACGCCATCCGCTGGAACGATTGGAAGGTGCACTTCGCCGTGCAGGAGGGCAACATTGCGACCGCCACCCGCGACGTGCCGGGGTGGCCGGTGATCGTCAACCTGCGCGCCGACCCGTACGAGAAGGCGCCGCACGAGTCCGGACTGTACCTCCGCTGGTATGCGGACAACATCTGGCTGTTCGTGCCGGTGCAGCAGAAACTCAAGGAGTTCCTCGTGACCCTGCCGCAGTACCCGTTCCAACAAGGCAGCAGTCTGAACGCGGCGGGCATCAACTACAATTCGCTCCAGGCGATGCAAGCCATGAAGCGCCTGAATGAGTTGGAGAGCCTCCCGGCGCCGAGCAACTGAGCGGATGGGTGCCCGTTCGGATGCGCAAGACGTGCCACAGCGTGCCGGTGCGAACCGTTGAAACAGACTCCGGGAGGCGAAGTCCTCTTCGGACGACTTCCTTCAAGACCGTAGCCGGAAAATTCCATTCTTGGGCGTGCTTGCCGTCGGCGTCGAGCGGTTGCTCCCCCAGCCTGTTTGGCGCTAACTGGGCGGCGGGGAGGAACAAACTATGAAGAAGAGCTGGAGGGTGATTTCACTGGCGACGCTTTTCGCGTGCCTGTCGGCGCCAGTTGCATACGCCGGATCGACAAAGTGTACGCTCACGTTTGATCTCCATGAATGGTCGGTCTTCTACGAGAGCGCGACGGGCACTGGCAAAATCACCTGTGACAACGGACAGTCGGCAGGCGTGACGATCCGCTCGAAAGGTGGCGGGCTCTCGGTCGGCAAGTTCGAGATCAAGGACGGCCGCGGCTCGTTCACCGACGTGTCCAGCATCGACGAACTGCTCGGCAAGTACCTGGCGACCGAACGCGATGCGGGAGCATCCAAGTCGGCGGACGCCTGGGTCATGACCAAAGACAAGGTGTCGCTGGCGATCGCCGGCACCGGCAAAGGGTGGGAGCTCGGCTTCTCGGTCGACGAGTTCCTAATCGAGAAGCAAAAATAACCGCCTCCGCGCAAACGTGGCAGCCGCATGCAGCAAAAGGAGCTTCGGATGAAGTCCGACATGACACATCGCCGACCCGAGTTTGTGGCGGTTGTGACGCTGTGTGCGCTGCTGCTGGGCGGCGTGCGCGCGCACGCCCAGACGGACCCGCTGCCGTCGTGGAACGACGGCCCGGCCAAGCAGGCCATCGTCGACTTCGTCCAGGCGACCACCGACCAAGCCAATCCGAAGTTCGTGCCGCCGGAAGCGCGCATCGCGGCGTTCGATCAGGACGGCACCACCTGGGTCGAACAGCCGATGTACACGCAGGTGGTCTACTGCCTGGAGCAGGTCCACGTGCTCGCGGAGAAGAAGCCGGAGTTGAAAAATGTCGAGCCGTTCAAGACCGTGCTGTCGGGCAATCGCGAAGCCATGGCAAAGTTGACGCGGCAGGATCTCGAGAAGATTCTCGCCGCCACGCTCACCGGCATGACCGTCGAGGAATTCAATGCCGGCGTGAAGGGCTGGCTGGCCACCGCAAAGGATCAACGCTTCAAGCACCTCTACACCGAGTTGACGTATCAGCCGATGTTGGAGGTCATGAAGCTCTTCCGCGACCACGGCTACAAGACCTACTTCGTCACCGGTGGCGGCCAGGATTTCGTGCGCATGTACTCCGAGCCGGTGTACGGCGTCCCGCCCGAGCAGGTGGTCGGCACCGTGGGGGCGACGCAGTTCGGCTACGACAAGAGCGGCAAGCCGATGCTGACCAAGGTGCCGAAGCTGCTGCTGAACGACGACAATGCGGGGAAGCCGGAGGGCATCCACATGATGATCGGCCGGCGTCCGGTCGCCGCGTTCGGCAATTCGATCGGCGACCGGCAGATGCTCGAGTACACCGGGGCCGGCGACGGCGCACGCCTCATGTTGCTCGTGCACCACGACGACGCGGTCCGCGAGTACGCCTACGGCCCGAATTCCAAGGTCGGCACGTTTACAGACGCCCTCATGGCCGAGGCGAAGAGCAAGGGGTGGGTCGTGGTGAGTATGAAGAATGACTGGAAGCGCATCTTCGCGTTCGAGCCATAGGGCTAGCGCTCCCCTATCTGATCCGAAGAATCATCCACGGATTTGCACGGATTTGCAGAGGCACCACACGAGTCCGGGCTCAAGCTCCTACAGACAAGACACAGTCTCAACGCGTCCGCATTATCCTGCGTTTCTCGATGCGGGCTCGCACTCGTGTCTGTCCATTGCCGACGCGATCGACGAGGTGCTGCGGATTCTGCGCGTGCATGCGGCCGATGTCGCGTGTGGTCGCCAGGATCCCAGTGCATCCAGCGCGACTGTAGCTGCGGGCCGTTGATGCGCAGGCCCAGGTGGACCGAGCGACGCTTGCACGTGAAGCCGGACTGAAGAGGAGAGCATGCACGCCAACCGATCGTCAGACATTGCCCGGACCACATTTCAGCTCCTCGCCCTGGGTGCACTGATCGCCAGCAGCTTTTGGATCGTGCGGCCATTCCTGATGGCGTTGACCTGGGCGACCATGATCGTCGTCGCCACCTGGCCGCTCCTGCTGCACGCGCAGGCGCGGCTGGGCGGGCGCCGCGGGCTCGGCGTGGCCGTGATGACGATCGCGCTGCTGCTGATTCTGGTGGTCCCGCTTTACTTCGGCATTGCGGCCATCGTGGAGAATGCCCACCGGATCGGCGACTGGTCAAAATCGCTGGCGACGCTCGCCATCCCACAGCCGCCCGCGTGGGTCGCGACCCTGCCGCTCGTCGGTCCGAAGCTTGCCGGGCGGTGGCAGGAGCTCGCGGCCGCGGCGCCCGAGGAGGTGTCGGCGCGCCTCGCTCCGTATGCCAGCGAGCTGGTCATGGGGTTCGTCAGTCAGGTGGGCAACATCGGACTGCTGGTGGTGCAGTTCCTACTCACGGTGATCATCGCGGCGATCCTTTATGCGAACGGCGAGGCCGCGGCCCGCTTCGCCGACCATTTCGCCCGGCGCTTGGCGGGGCCGCAGGGGGAAAACGCAGTGCATCTCGCCGGACAGGCGATCCGCGGCGTGGCGCTGGGCGTCGTCGTCACCGCGATTCTGCAGACCACCGCCGCAGGCATTGGACTGGTAGTGGTCAGCGTGCCCTTCGCGGCAATTCTCACCGCCGGGATCTTCATATTGTGTGTCGCGCAAATCGGGCCCGGGCTGGTGCTGATCCCCGCGGTCGTCTGGGTCTACTCGACGCGCGGCGCCGTGTGGGGCAGCGGCTTTCTCGTCTGGGCGATCTTCTGCGGCACCTTCGACAACTTCCTGCGGCCGATGCTCATCAAGCGGGGTGCGGACCTCCCCCTGCTGCTCATCTTCACGGGGGTGATTGGCGGGCTCCTCGCCTTCGGCGTCATCGGACTGTTCATCGGGCCGGTGGTGCTCGCCGTGGCATACACACTGCTCATGGATTGGGTGTCCCAGGAGACCGCAACGGACGACCGAGCGCCGCTGGCAACGCGCTGAGCGGAAACCCCCAGCCTCGTGCTTGCAGGATCGCCCGCTTCTAAGCATGCTGTGCCGATTATGGTTGGTAGACTCGACAGTGCCGCTGAGCGGATACCGGCGGCGATGCGCTGCAAGCCTTCTGCAGGACTGGTGTATAGTCTCGTTTCCATCTGCCTCTTGCGCCTTGTGGCATGGGGCGCCGAAGGCGAAGCAGCGCCGGCGGCGGAACCGATCGCCGCGGCCATTCGCAGCATTGTCGAAGCCGGCCAGCAGCCGCTTTTGCGTCGGCCGGATTTCTCCAGGCAACAGGATGCTGTCCGGCGGCTGTACGAGGCAGTCAGCTTTGGCCCGCTCTGGCTGCGCGGCGATAAGCCGACCCGTCAGGCCACAGAGATCATCCGTGTTTTGTCCGCAGCCGATCAGCGCGGGCTGTCGCCGGAAGATTACGACGCCGCGCGTTTGCGCTCCGACGCGGCGCGCTTCGATTCCGCTCCCCCGCCGAAGGCCGAAGACGCCGCCGTGTTCGACACCGCGCTGACGGTCTGCCTCCTGCGCTACGTCTCCGACGCACACCTCGGCCGCGTCGCGCCCCACGCCGTTGGATTCGCGCTCGAGATGGATGCCCGGCCGTTTGACCCTGTGGCGCTGACATCGCAGCTACCGGCGGCGGAGGCGCCGGCGCAGCTGCTCGCCACGCTCGACCCACAGTTTGCGCTCTTCGGACGCCTGATCACCGCCTTGGCCTACTGGCGCGAGTTGGCCGCACGCCCCGATTTTCCGCAGGTTCCAAACCTCCCGAAGCTGCACCCGGGCGAGTCCAATGCCGGCATGCCCCCATTGCGGGAGCTCTTGCGCGTCCTCGCCGACCTGCCGAGCACCGCCCGCGCACCAAAGAACCCGCACGTGTACGACCCCGATCTGGTCAAGGCGGTGAAGCGGTTTCAGGAGCGTCAGGGTCTCGGCGCGGACGGCGTCATCGGCGCGACAACGCTGGAGCAGTTGCAGATCGCTCCGGCGGGCCGGGCACGGCAGATCGAGCTGGCGTTGGAGCGACTGCGGTGGCTGCCGCCGCCGGAAGACGAGGCATTCGTAATCGTCAATCTCCCTGAATTCCAGCTGCGCGGATATTACCGCGGGAGCACCAGCCCGGCGCTGCAGTTGCGCGCCGTCGTGGGCTCAGCGTCGCTGCGTCACGAGACTCCCGTGCTGCATGCGACCATGCAATACATCGTGTTTCGCCCTTACTGGGATGTGCCTGGCAGCATTGCGCAGAAGGAGATCGTGCCGGATTCAAAACAAGATCCGGCATACTTCTCCAAGCACCATTTCGAATTTCACAACGGCCGCATCCGGCAACGTCCCGGCGACGACAACGCCTTGGGCCTGCTCAAGTTCGTCTTTCCCAACCCGTTCCATGTCTACATGCACGACACACCGACCAAGCGGCTGTTCGCCAAAAGCCGGCGTGATTTCAGCCACGGATGCATCCGCGTATCCGATGCGGCAGCGCTCGCGGAATTCGTGCTCCGCGGCCAGGGCAAGTGGGATCGCGAGGGCATCGACAGCGCCATGAAGAGCACCCGGAACAACCGGCGGGTGTATCTGGAGCGCCCGGTCGGCGTCTATTTGCTCTACAGCACGGTCGTGGTCGATGACGACGGCACGACGCACTTCTTCGAGGACATCTACGGACACGACGCGCAGCTCGAGGAAATCCTTGCAAAAGGGCCGCCGTACCCGTATCCAACTCCAGTGCCCGATCCCACTCCAGTCCCTGAGGCAACTCCAGTGCCCGATCCCACGCTAGTGCCGGTGGCGGTCGGAGGCGAGACGGAGTCGCAATGAATCGGTGGATGTGGCGCACCGCGGCGGCAGTCCTCGTGTGTTGCGTGCTGCCCGGCGCCACGTCCGCACGCACGCGCGGCTCCCGTTCTTCGAGACCGAAGGCTTGGCAGAGCGACGCGCAGCGATTCCGCAACGCGCCGACCGAGTGGCCGCGCCGCGATGTTCTCGATCTGGCGATGCGTGCCTATCGGTGTGGTCGGGCGGACGGTCAGTTCGATAGCCCGATCCTGACCGTCATCGACTACTCGCTGCCGTCGACCGAGAAGCGGCTCTGGGTGATCGATCTGGCGAAACGCCAGATCCTGTTTCACGAGCTCGTCGCGCACGGACAGAACAGCGGCGACGTGTATGCGGTGGATTTCTCCAACCGGCCGCAATCGCGCCAGTCGAGCCTGGGACTGTTCCGCACCGACGACGTGTATGACGGCCGCCACGGCGAGACGCTGAAGCTGATCGGCCTGGAGCCCGGAATCAACGACCGCGCCGAAGAGCGCCGCATCGTCATGCACGGTGCGGCCTACGTCAACCAGCGCGTGGTGCAGCGCTTCGGCGAGCTCGGCCGCAGCTGGGGCTGCCCCGCGGTGGATCGCGCGGTCTTTCCGCAAATGGTGCGGCACATCAAAGAAGGCACCGCCCTCTTCGCCTACTACCCCGATCCGCACTGGCTGCGCCAGTCGCGCTTCCTGCAGTGCAACGCCAACCTCGCAGCCCGGTAGGCGCTCCCCCGACGCCTCGTTTTGATTTCGGGAGATCCGGCGAAGCCGGACGGAGGCTTGTATCCTGGACGCGACCGCAGGTCCTAGCGAGGTAACAGCGGAACGCAGTCGGCAGTGCATGCTGACACGGGATCCGGCGCTGCCGCAGGGCGATGCAAGACAGCCTTCGTCGGCGTGATCAGCAAGCGCGGCGCCGTTTTGTCCGTCACGACTACCGCGTGGCCGTCGACGATCAAGCTGTAATCGCCGGCCGCGCGCTCGGCATACAGGAGCGCGACCATCGGCCGCGCGGCGGCATTGGCGGCACTGCGGGCGCCGACGTCGGTCACCAGCGCGTCGCCCTCCCAGCGCACGGCAACGTGCACCGCGTGTGGCCACATCATCGGACACCGTCAGCAGATAGGCGCCAGCGCCGCGTTCTTCCACTGCGGCACGGAGCTTGTCCAGCGAGATGGACACGCTCATGATCGTTTGCTCCTCTGCATGATCGGCCTTCCTCTCTGCTTGACGCGCGACATTTCAACTTCAAACCAGCACCATCCGCATGAATCGATTGGACGTCCGCTCCAGATGCCACTCTGCTTTCTCCCTATCGCTCCCCGACGGTAAACGCTAGCGAGGCAGGGCCTCGGAGGACGTGTTCACTCCCCATGCAGAAGGAGCCAAGGGGCGGCGGAGAGAGTTCACCATTGCAGCGGGTGGTCGACCAGTACGATCCGGGAAATATCCTCTGTTGTACTCGTGCTGAGGAACGGGCATCCGTCATTGGGAAATGTAACGCCTTGGTCCCCAGCCTCCGAATTTCAATGAATCGTCACGGCGCTCGCCGCAAAGGAACCGGCGAGCTCCATCGCGTCGGCGCATCCACCCGGCGCACCAGTCGATGAGCAGGAGTCACCGCTGAAGACGATTGCTCCACTGCTCCGCTTGCACCGGGTTGGGTTGCCGCCGTCACCGTACTGGGCGGCATCTCCGGAGAGCAGCACACACAGGCTTTCATTGATCGGCGCGATGATGACCGCGTCGGCGTTCTCGAGCGTCACGAAGGCGTGAGCGGTACCACCGTTGAGAAACGTGGGATGGCTCGCGTCGGGGCTACAGGCCGGGGGCACCAGGCCCGCGGCGTTGTAGCTGCCGACGCAGTTGTGGTCGCTGGACAGCTGCCCGCTGAAACTCAGGGCGTTGAGGGGCAGAATGAACCCAGAGCTGCCCGATGCATCGAGGTACACCGGAAGCGTCACGTCCACGGCCGTCGTCGAGAAGGCCCCATTTCCCGCCAGCGACAGGGCCGCCGTCGCCGGGGCGACGGACGATCCGAAGGCAATCCCGGATTCGAACATATACCCTTGGGATGGATCGCTGACCGGCGCAGCGCCACCGGTTTGCAGCGTGTGCGCCGCCTGATCGAAATCGAGCAACCAATTGAAGGTGCCGCTCCCGAAAAGGTTGCACGCATTCTCGGAGATCTCGAGCGCGCTCGTCAGGGTCGCGCCCAGAAGCCCGCTCGCGAGCGCGCTGGGCTTGACGAGGGTGAGCTGGGACATCCGCAGTCCGAAGGCGTTCTGTGCGGCATTGTCGGTGAGGCTGATACACGTATGCCCGGCCAGGCAGCTGGACGCAGGCGTGCAATCCCCCGCCGCCAGGGTCAATGCATCGAGGCTGCTGACGCAGCTGTTAACCGCCGCCTCGATGTCGGCGCTGTCGCCGTTACGGAGGCAGCCGCCCTTGGCCTCTGCCTTGGCGATGGCGTCGCTGAACGTCCGCTCGGCCCGGCTCAAGCACAGCGGACTGACCGCAAGCCCCGTCAGCAAGGACTTCCGATAGCACCTGGCCTCGGCGGTGGTCCGGCTCGCCGCCGCTCGGTTCTTCGCAGCCGCACACATTTGCGCTGGCGTCGCCGCAACGCCCAGCTGCGGCAGCAACAGAAGCATCATCAGAGCAGCGCCGAGTGCGCCTTTGGTGTTTGCCATGTTGTTCTTCCTCCTTCGGTCCTCATCGTGTTGGTCTATGCCCGACGGGACGGGAATCGTGGCCTGCGCTGGTTCCATGGTGATTACGGGCGCCAGCGGCTCGAGCGGGTGGCGCCCCATGAAATCGAGCATGTCCGAGAGGCAAACGAACGGCTCGCTGCGGCCCGACATCACATGCTCGATCCGCCCAGAGAGTTGGCGGCGCCCGAGATTACTGTCGGAACGCAGTTGGACGACGAAGATGCCGCTGGTCGTCAGAAGCGGCTCCCCAGTCGTCCGGCTGTTTGGATGGCTCATGGCCCCCAATTAGCCGACTGTGACCAGGGAAATCCTGACGACATTTTGTAAGTTCTTTGTAATCCGGTAAGAAGAGCAGCGGGAGCATCCGCGGCGTGGACGAGAAGGCGCATACAGTTCTGCACTTTCTCGACTGCGCCCTCGATTCGGCCAATGCCCGCTTGTGGCGCGGTAGCGCGGCAGTCGACCTCCGACCCAAGAGTCTTGCCGTTCTGGCCCACCTTGCAGACCGACCTGGACAACTGGTCACCAAGGCCGAGTTGCTGGCGGCGGTCTGGCCCGACACGGCAGTGACGGAATGGGTCCTGACCAGCTGCGTAAAGGAACTCCGCCAAGCGCTCGGCGACGATTCGCGCCAATCGCGTATCATCAAAACCGTCCACCGGCGCGGCTATCGATTCATTGCCGCGGTGCAGCAACATCGGGACACCGAAACGTTCTCGCCCATCACCAAACGCGCGGCTCGCCCGACCCTCGACACCGGCATGGTCGGTCGCGAGGCGGACCTCGAGGAGGTCGACCGGTGGTTGAACGATGCGTTGGAGCAACGCCGGCAGGTCGGCTTCATCGTCGGCGAGCCCGGCATCGGCAAGACGATGTTGATCGACACCTTCCTTGCCTCGCTTGCCGGGCACGAATCGGATTTGATGATCGCCCGAGGCCAGTGCGTCGACCAGCACGGCAGCGGTGAGCCCTACCTCCCGGTACTCGACGCCCTGGGGCGGCTGTGCAACGGTCCCGAGCGCTCCCAACTTGTCGGCCTCCTGCGGCGCCACGCACCGGCCTGGTTGGTTCAACTCCCCGGGCTGATAGAGCCGGACGAAGCGGAGGCGCTCGAACGCCGACTCGGCGCCGGCAGTCGCCAACGCATGTTGCGCGAGATGGCGACGTTCATCGAAGCGCTCACACCACCATTGGTGCTGGTCCTGGAGGATCTGCACTGGAGCGATCGTGCCACCCTCGATCTGCTCTCGACCTTGGCTCAGCGGCGCGACCCGGCGCGGCTGCTGCTCATTGGGACCTATCGTCCGCTGGACGTCGCCGTACGCGATCACCCATTGAAGATGCGCCACCACGAGCTCCGTATTCGCGAGCACTGCCGCGACTTGTGGTTGCAGCCGCTCGGCGAGACCGCCGTGGCTGAGTATTTGCGCGCGCGCTGGGGCAACATCGAAGCGGCGGAAGCACTTGCCCATGTCGTTCACGCGCGCACCGACGGTAACCCGCTTTTTCTCGTCAACGTCGCCAACGCCATGGTTGCCGACGGCGCGATCGTGAAGCAGGGTGACCGGTGGGTATTGCACGTCGCTGTCGCGACCCTCGGCACCGGCGTGCCGCAGGGACTGCGCCAGATGATCGCCGCGCAGAACGAACGTTTGAGCGCAGCGGAGCGCGAGATACTCGCCGCCGGCAGCCTTATCGGGCGAACCTTTTCGGCGGCGTTGGTCGCCGCCGCCCTCGACGCCGAGGTGATCCCCGTCGAAGAACGGCTGGCGCTTCTGGCACAGCGTGGACAAGTCGTGCATGCCGCCGGGGAATGCAAATGGCCGGACGCAACGGTGGCGGGTGCCTACCGGTTCCTGCATTCACTCTACCAGACGGTGTTCCGCGAATCGGTCCCGCCGACAATCCGCCAGCGTCTGCATGGCCGCATCGCCGACCGTCTCGAAGCGGCGTACAGCCCGCGGCACGCCGAGGCTGCCGCTGAATTGGCATTCCACTTCGATGCCGGCAGACAACCGGATCGGGCCGCGCCGTACATCGAAGCCGCGGCCGATCGGGCCCTACGGCTCGGCGCCGGACGCGAAGCGGTCGCTCTGTTGGAGCATGGGATCACGCTGCTCGACGCCCTGCGGTCGACGCCGGAGCGTACGCAGCAGCTGATCCAGTTCTGCATCCGACTGGGCAGGGCGCTGCCGACCGTGCAGGGCTATCTCCAGCCCGAGGTCGAAGCGGCGTACGAACGTGCCCGTGCGTTGAGTGAGCAGACCGACAATCGGGTTGCGCTCATCCAATCGCTGGCCGGTCTGGCCACGGTCTACGTCGGGCGCGCGAAATTCGATCGCGCCGGCCAGGCGGCTGCGGGGGTGACCAAACTCATGGAGATCATGCCCTTCCCCGTATTCGAGTTCGCGAGCCATTTCTTCACCGGGCTGGTGCGCTTCCATACGGGGCCGCTGGCGGAAGCGCGGAGATGCTTCGACGCGGCAATTGCACTGGAGAATATTTCCTTTCCCGCTTTCAGCATCGATCCCCGCGTTGCCGTGCTTGCCTACCTCGGCGTGACGCTGTTGCATCAAGGCTTTCCTGATCAAGCGTGCGCGCGCCTTCGCGAGGCGGCTGAACGCGCGGGAGCCAGCGGACGCCCTTTCGACCGCGCCAACGTCTTGCAAATGGAGCGCATTGTATCGGTGATGCTGCGCGACTATTCGACGCTCGCCCAGATCGCCCAAGCAGCGAGAGCCCTGGGAAACGATCACGACGTGCCGGCGGCGGCCGCCGTCGGCGCAGTGAGTTATGGGCTCTGCATCGTGCATGGCGGCGATCGCGAGCGCGGCCTCGAGATGATGCATACCGGCATCGATGCCTATCGCACGGGTGGACATGTCGTCGCCCTACCTTTCCTCCTTGGGACACTGGCCGGCGCCCTCGAGGAAACCGGAGATCTTGATGCGCCGCTCGTCTCACTCGCCGAAGCACGGGCGCTCGTTGAGTCAACCCGGGAACAACGGGTCGAGGCCGAGCTGCACCGTCTCGAAGGGACCATTCGTCTGCGGCGGGGAGAGATCGACGTAGCCCAGCGTTGCGTCTGCCGCGCCATTGAGCTCGCACGACAACAAGGGGCACGCTGGTGGGAACTCCGCGCCACGACGACGTGGGCGCGCTGGGCACTGCGCAACGGGGAGCCATTGTCGTCTCGGCGCAGCGCTCGCGATGCCCTGACGCGCATTGTCGATTCCTTCAGCGAAGGCCGTGATACCGTCGATCTCCAGGAGGCACACCGCCTACTCGCACAGGCTAAACTGCTTTGAGAGTGGGCTTGGGGGGGCTTGCGGGTTGGGTGATCCAGACCGCCGCATCCCCAGGAAATACGCGGGCCGAAATACAGAATTTACCCCATTGAATACGCGGTGCCGTTAATGGATATAAAGCAAAGTATGGCTCCTGCCCCGTTCAATCGGAAGCGCGCGGTGCTGCACACGATGCCCACCATCCGTTGGTTGCTGGCAAGGCACGGCTTTGAAATGGACGCGTATAGCGACGACACGATCGCCGATGCACTCATCGACACCTGCCCCGCGCCCAGCGACTTTTGGCTGAGATCCGAGCATCTCAACCTGGCGGTGCATCGCCTCAATGGAGCACGCACGCCGGTACCACCCCGCTGAGCTTCCCAGTCACGGCAACAGCTAGGACCTGCGGCCGACGGACCTGCGTCAGCGTCTCTCCTATCTTCTATGTGCCGGCCGCTCCCGTTGGTCGCTGGGGGCTGCCAAGTTTTACTGCTAGGGACTGCACGGCCGGGATCTGTTGCGTCAGACGATACGCCGCGCCGCCAACGGACGCCGAGGCGCCGGTCGCAGGTCTCCTGTATGGCGGATGACGGCTGTGCAACCGCTTGGCGCCGCGGTTCTCCGCCAGTGGGCACTCGGCAAGCGGGGAGCCATTTTGCCTTGCGGGCGCGTCTCTTGCACAACGCATCGAGTCCTCTCTTGAAACATGGTGACAGCAGAACACGGCTCTTTTGTTCGTTCGCAGTGAACGGTGTTCGTTGCAATGTTACGCGCCTGACTACACAGAGACGGAGGTGAAGATGGATCGACGGTGGCCACGAATGCTCGCGGTGGGGTTTGCCATGGCACTAGCGGCGCGATCCACGATGGCACAGGCGGGACCAAGCACCCCCTATCCTGTTCTCTTCGTCACGCAGGTGCCAATCGGCGCCGACTTCAGTGTCTCGGCATCCGCCTTCGCCAATCACCACGGAGACGTGTATGCGGCGCCGCGCGGCGGCGATCTGTGGATCCGCTACACGGACGGCACGCTGAAGAACCTGACGGCAGCCGCCGGCTACGGCAGCACCAACCCGAATGGCTTTCAGGATGCCACGGCAATCGCCGTGCGCGATCCGGCGGTCCACTGGAGCGGTGTCAAAGCCGTATTCAGCATGGTGATCGGATCGCCCAACCAGTACCAGTACACCACATACTACTGGCAGCTGTACGAGATCAGCGGGCTCGGCGCCCAGGAGACGCCGGTGATCACCAAGGTAGCGCATCAACCCGCAAACGCGAACAACATCAATCCGACCTACGGTTCGGACGATCGCATCCTCTTCATTTCGGATCGCCCACGCAATGGGCAGGCCCACCTGTACCCACAACTCGACGAGTACGAGCTGACGTCCACCAACACCGGCGTGTGGAGCCTCGACCCGGCGAGCGGCGACCTGCGGCTCCTCAATCATGCTCCGTCCGGCGATTTTGCCCCGATCGTCGACAGCTATGGGCGCGTCGTGTTCACGCAATGGGACCATCTGCAACGGGATCAGGAAGCCGACGCCGATGCCAACCTCGGCACCGGAGCCAACTGCGATGACGGCGCTCAGTTCGGAACCTTCAACTACACCGACGAATCCGCCGGCTCCGCATACAACCTCAACAATCGTACCGAGGTGTTCCCCGAGCCGCGCCCCTGTCGCGGCGATCTGCTCGCCGGCACGCCGTTCGTCGGACACACGTTCAACCATTTTTTCCCGTGGGCCGTGAATCAGGACGGGACGCAGTCCGAAGTCCTCAATCATCTCGGGCGCCACGAGTTGCACGGCTATATCCCGGCTGCCCGCAATGACGATCCGAATCTCATCGACTATTACGGGCAACTCAGCCGTTTCAATCCCAACTTCATCGAGAACATGTTTCAGATCGATGAGGATCCCACCAGTCCTGGTACCTACTACGGGGTCGACGCGCCCGAGTTCGCCACGCACGCCGCCGGTCAGGTGATCCGCCTCACGGCGCCTCCGGGGCTCGATGCGGACCACATCGCCGTCACCTACATCACGCATCGCGATACCGCCTCGACCACCGCCACCGCGAACCATAGCGGTCACTACCGCGACCCGCTGGTGCTGTCAGACGGCTCGGTGATCGCCGCGCACGATGCGCATACCGGCGCCGATACAGGGAACGGGACACCGGCAAGCTCGAGCTACGCCTTCCGCCTGCAGACGCTAGCGCCGGCATCGAACGGCTACATGGCCGCCAGCCAATACCTGACCGCGGGAGTGAGCAAGACCGTCGTCTACTGGAGCCCCGATGCTTCGGTCACCTACACGGGGCCCCTGTGGGAGCTGCATCCCGTCGAAGTTCGCCCACGCTCCGTACCGCCGGTGACGGCCTTCACGCTACCGGCAATCGAACAGGCGGTCTTCGATGCCGCCAACGTCGATCTGGTCACCTTCCAGAGTTACCTCGACGAGAACAGCTTGGCGTTGCTCGTCGGACGCAACACCACGACGCGCGACGACTTCGATTTGCAGCAGCCGTTCAACCTGCACGTCGCCGGCGGCACGCAGACCATCGGCAAGCCAGGCACAATCTACGACATCTCCTTCCTGCAGCTGTTCCAGGCGGATCAACTCCGCGGCAGCACGGGGGGATATGGCAGCAGCACCCCACGCCCAGGGCGCCGGGTGCTGGCGGAGCCGTTGCACGACGCGAACGCGCTCACCAACAATCCGCCGTCGGCAGGACCACAGGGTAGCGTCGCCGTCGGCGCGGACGGCTCGTGGGCAGCGTTTGTGCCGGCGCAACGCGCCATGACCTGGCAACTGATCGACGCCAGCGGGGCCAGCGTCGTGCGCGAACGCTACTGGGTTACCTTTCAACCCGGCGAGGTGCGCGTCTGCGGTTCGTGTCACGGCGTGAATCAGTTCGATCAGGCCGGACATTCGCCGCCGACCAACTCACCCCAAGCGCTGGCGGATCTGCTCGCCTACTGGAAGCAGGTCGCTGGTGGGTTCGTCCCGCCTACCGCACCCCCAACGCCGACGCCGCAACCAACGCCGACAGCCCCCGCGATCTTAGCCTGCAACAGCGGCATTCCGATCAGCATGCCGCGGTTGGCGGCGTCATCATCCGCGGGACGGTTGGCGCTCAGTGGAACGGCGACACTCCCCACGCCGTGGCAGGGAGTTGATCCCGCGGTCAATGGAGTGCGCATCGTTGTGAGCGGCTTGCTGGATGTCACCGTGCCAGGTGGTAGCGGCTGGATCACACACCCGGCTCAGTGGACGTTTCGCGATCCGACCGGGACATTCGGCGGCATCACACACATGACCGTCCGCAACCTCTCGCGCACACATAACGGCAAGCTGCGGGTTACGGCCACCGCCACCCACCTCGCCCTCGCATTGCCGGCGCCCGACGCGGTGCAGATGTCAGTCACACTGGGCACCACGCACGAGTGCGCTGCGACCCAATGGAACGCCCCGGGTGCCACACACCCACGCTGCACGCGTTACCCGTTACGGCTGGTGTGCGGCTAAAACCAGACCGCAGACTTGGAGACCGCAGACAACAGACGCTGGCATCGCCAGACATTGGGCTCCGATCTGCTGTCTGCCCGTCTGCTGTCTGTGGTCTGTGGTCCTTCTGGCCAGCCTGGTTTTGAGGCCAAATGACCTGTCCCAACATTAGCGCCGCCGCACGGGGACGAACGAGTCAGCTGCGATGAGGACGTACACGGCGGTCGGCGGAGCCGTGGCGTAAACCACGCCACTAAACGTGCCGTCGTTCAGGTCGGTCGCCTCCCACCCGTTGATGAATCCGTCAACCGTATCAAACAGCGTCGGCGCGATCGTCTGGAAGCTCCGGGAGTCTGACCAGCCACCGCCACGCCTGAAAGTGAAATCGTAGTCGACAGCGATGCCCCGAGTTTGCCATGCAAAGTCAAACTGGGAACCGACAAATTGCAGTTGGCCCACGGGCTTGACGCCAAGATGAATCTTAAAGTGCCATGCGTTCTGGCCAACTCGCCGCGGGTGCGCATCCACCCCGGACTGCCATTCCGTTGCGCGGCACGCGGTCGATGCAAGGCAAACCCAGAGCGCAACCGGCATGACGGCTGTCAGCACTTTGATGCCGAGTGCACGGAGGAGCTGCAGCAGGGAATGTTGTCCCGATATATTCCTCATCACGATATTTTCCTTTCGTTCCGGCGGGAAGGTTGAATTTCAAATTCGAGGTGGTTCAGCTCTGGCCTGAACAGCGGGACAAGAAGGCATTCGAACGTACCCGCTTCTTCGGATTGTGTCGCACAAAGATCGATGCGCCGACAATCGACCGAAGGCTGGATTTCTCGCTGGAACCTTTAGGGGAGGGGTCCCGGATCGGCGACTGCCAAGCCGGAGGAGGGGCAGCCAGCGCTGCGGGGCGCGTCCCGGAGAGCGCCCGCGGGCACAGCGCCTACACGGTCACGACACGCTGGTAGATTTTCGGCAGCTCGTGCGGTAGCGCCGCGATGTCTTCGATAACCATGTAGCGCGCGCCATCGCACATCTCGCGCAGGTAATCGTGGCCGGCCTTGTCGACGGTGATGCAGAAGGGGGTAATCCCTGCGGCCTCGACCTCACGTAAGGCCACCGTCGTGTCGCGCAACCCGTAGACGTTGCTGCGCCGATCCTGGCCGTAGTCGAAATCCTGCGGAAAGCCGTCGCTGAGCAGGATGATGTGGCGCGAGCGCGAGGTGATGCCCGCCATCTTCTCCATCGCGTGGCGCAACGCCGTGCCCATGCGCGTGCTGCGCTTGGGTTCGAGCGCCCCGATGCGGCCGCGCACCGCGGACGACAGGGATTCGTTGAAGGCCTTCACCAAGTAGAACTCGACATTCTGCCGCCCGTGGCCGGAGAAGCCGTAGATCGCGTACGCGTCGCCAATTTCCGCCAACGCCTCGGCCATGATGACCAGCGCCTCCTTGGTGACGTCGATGATGCGCCGGCCGGTCGCGGACGGACGGCGGAGAAACGCGGCGTCATCGTCGTCGGCGTCCGGCCCCATGACCGGCTTTTGCAGGGGCTCGTCGGTGGACGCGCTCATGTCGATCAGAAACAACGTCGCCACGTCGCGCTCCTCGCGCGTGCGCGCCACGTACAGTTTCGACGACGGCGCCCGGCGCGCGCGACGATCGACACGCGCATTCACCACGGCGTTCAGATCGAAGTCCTCGCCGTCTTCGAGGCCGCGCACGACGCGGTACATCTCCGGCCGGATGCGTTGGAACTGCCGGCGCACCTCCGGAATGACACTGGCATATTCGGAAAGCGTGCGGTTGAAGAACGCTCCGGAGTCGCCTTCGACCGGCACTTCATGCAACCGGCACCAGCGCTGTCGGTAGTCGCCAATGTGGTAGTCCCACTCGTCGTAGTAGAAGGACGCGCCCTCGCCGCGATGTTCGAGCCAACGGCGCACTGCCGGGCGATCCGCGGTCGTGGCCTCCTTGAGCAATTGCCGCAACTCGTCGAGCTGTTCGGAAGGCAGCTTACCGATCAGATCGGTGATGTAGAGGCCCAAACCCTCGATGTCCTCGCTGTAGCCTTGTTTCATGCGCAGGTCGGCGCCGGCTTCGATGAGCTTCTGCAGCTCCTCGGCGGACAACGGCGAGCTCATGCCATCGATGTCCTCGCTTTCCGGCTGCAGTTGCAGCTGCATGTCGTCCGGGAGTGTCGCCGGCGGTGGTGTGGTGGGTGGCGGTGCCTGGCTCGGGTCGCCCGATACGGTCTCGACCTCATCGTAGATGTACTGATCCAGCAACGCGTCGCCGGTCAGCTTGTCCAGAAACAGGTCGCCCAGCGACCCCTGCGGCCGGCGTTCTCCAGGCTCGGTAAGCTGCTCGACCAGCAGCTGCGCGACCGCGAGCGAGTCATTCGCGGTGGCGCCACGATTCGCCAATGGCGCCACGCAGGGTGCAACCACTGCCGCGATCGAGCGCAACCATACGGGCAGCCCGGTACTGTCGGAGGCCGCGATCAACCACATGAACAGCGCATCCATGAGCCTGGCCTGCGAAGGGAGCTCGGCCATCGGCAGCCGCGCCAGAACATGCCGCGCCAAGCCGCGCTGCTCACGCGCCAGGCCCGGATACGCGCGCGCCAGGTTGGCGGCGACGCGAAAGCCTTCGGCTACCAGGAATAACTCCTCGAGCAGATCCGGATGCTGCGGCGCCCGCAGAAACGCGAGCAGGCCACCGGTGGCGTCGCTGGGCAAGGTGATTCCGTACGTACTGAACTCCCGACGGCCGGCGAGCTGAGCAGCCAGAAAGCGATAGACACGCACGTTGTCCTCGTGCGTCTCGAAAAGATCGATCCGCAACGGCAGGGCGACCTCATTCTCGAGCGGGAACTCCTCCAGCGGCGAGCGCAGGCCGAATGAATCCGCGGAACGGATGGTTGCGGAAAACCCGCTCAGCATCTGTACGTACTTGCGCAAGAGTCCCTGAACATCGCTGAGCACGGCAGCGGTCGATGACGCCTGCAGTATTTTCAGGCTGGTGCGTGACTCAAGTGCGAAATATGCGGTGCCGGCGTCGGCGTTGTCCGCGGCGATCTGTAAACCGCGCCGTACCCATTGCGCGACCGCCGCGGGCGGCGCGTCTTCATACGCCGCCGGCAGCGAACGGAGGAGCGCGAGGCTGCCGCGTGGAAAGGCGCGCGCGACCTCGAGGCCGAGATCAAGCGCCGCAAGGCGCACCCCCCGGGGCAGGTCTTGAATCAGGGCGCCCACCACCGGCACGATATCCGGCAAGCCGGCAGCAACAGCCGGACCGGCAAGCCGGAAGATCTGCAGCAGCTTGTCACGCGCGGCGCTGTGCAGGCGACGCACCGCCGGCGGCAGCTGGAGATAAAACGTCGCGGCGGCGGGTGCCTGCACGCGCGCGATGTTCAATGCCGCGGCGAAGAAGCACTCGCGTTCGGCCGCTTTGAGTGCGGCACAGCCGTCGGGCAGTGCGCTGAAGAACTGCGATTCCTTGAGCACCGGCTGGAGAGCGGCACCGAGATCGGCCCAGACTCCAAACTCGCTGGCTTGCAGGTTGGGCAGAACGTGCGCCGCCGATGCCAGATACGCTTGCGCCAGGAACTCGCCGCGCCATCCAGACGTCCGCTGCAAGCGCGCGCCATGGAGCGCCCACTGCGCCAGCGTCTCGGTGGGCACCTTGGCCACGAGCGGCGCCGTGCTCTCAAAGAACGTCGCCCCCAGTCGGCGCGATACCGCCGCCAGCTCGCGACCAATGCCGCACCACGCGGTGAGCGCGGCACTCCCGGCGCGCGCCACCGCCGCCGGCGGCACCGAGAAGTAGGCCAGTGCCGCGTCGCGATTCGCCGGCTCAACCGTCAGCAGGTCCTGCCCGCGGTTGACCCAGCCGGTAAAGTCGTCGGCACCGACCGCTTGCCAGACCGCGGCCGCGTAACGGTAGAACTGCTGCGCCACCGCCGCCGACGTCGCCGCGAGTTGATCGCCGGCGACGAGAATCTGCTCATGAGCAGCGGCGCCCAGTTGCGTCGCGGCAGTGCGCGCGCGGCGTCCGGCCCGATCCGCGAAGAGATGCGATTCGAACCACAGGGAGCGCGTGGCGTTCACGGGCACGGGTGAGGATGCCCCGAAACCAAGAGAATGGAAAACCGGAAATGGGGAGCCCGGAACGCAGACCCGGCCAATCGAAGAGAACGCTCAGTAAAGAGTTCTCCATTCTTCATTCCCGATTCCCGCTTTTCCATTCTCTGCGCTTCACGCAAAGATTGCCGCCACGAGCGCATCAATGGCACGCTGAGATTCGACGTCATCGGTGAGTGATGTGCTGACCGCGACGCGGCAGGCGCGCCGCGGCGGCACGGTACGCTGAATGAGTTGGCCGGCATAGATCAGCAGGCGTGTGCTGACCCCTTCTTCGAGGCCGTTCGCTTTCAGATGTCGGACTTTCTCGCCCAGCTTGGCCAGCGACAGGGCGGTGTCCATATCGACGCCGCTCTCGTGCGCGATGATTTGCGCCTCCTTGTCGCGCGGTGGATAGTCGAAGTCGATGGTCACGAAACGTTGCCGCGTCGAGTGCTTGAGATCTTTGAGTACGCTTTGGTACCCGGGGTTGTACGAGATGACCAACAGGAAATCTGGATGCGCCTCGATGATCTCACCCTTCTTGTCGATCGGCAGGATGCGGCGATGATCGGTGAGTGGATGAATAAGGACAATGGTGTCCTTGCGCGCCTCGACGATCTCATCGAGATAGGCAATACAGCCGGCCTTCACCGCTTGCGTCAGTGGGCCATCAATCCAGATCGTTTCGTCGCCCTTGATCAGATAGCGGCCGACGAGGTCGCTGCCGGTAAGATCTTCATGGCATGCGACCGTAATCATATTGCCGGGCGGGAGCTCTTGTCCTGGCGCCGCGGCTTCGATTGAGCCGCGAAGCACATAGGCCATGTACTCGACAAAGCGGGTCTTCCCGCAACCGGTTGGTCCTTTGAGCAGGATGGGAAGGCGGCAAGCGTAGGCAGCTGTGAAGATGTCTACCTCGTCGCCAACGGGAAGGTAGTACGGCGTTTCGGCCACGATTTCTCCGGTTGCGTTGTCTGAACGGCGTGTCTCTGCCCGCACGCTGCTGAAAAACCGCTGTTGAGTCAAGGTGAGCCGCCATATGTTCGGTGCGTCGCTTTGGCCCACAGAAATTGGATGCTTTGGTGAATCGTTGCTGACGGCTCAGCGGGCGTTGCACACTGGGCGAGCAAGTGAAACGTGCGGCTCCCGACGGATGTGGACTCTATATCCGGCGAAATGCCTCGAACGCATCGCGCGGCGATTCCGACACCGCCGGATAAGCGGGATGTGAAAACAAGAAGAGCGCGGCTCGCAGACAGGAGCCGCGCTCTTCCAACAGCAGTGTTCGTTCCTTCGCCCTTGATTCTCTACATGAGACGACTGCGACTATTCCGCTTCCGCGTTCCAGGTTTGCGGAACGACATTCTCAACAAAAGCGACGCAGCGGACGCGCACTACGCACGTCCCTCGGGACCGACGTTCAGGTTGACGAGCGCGAAGAATAGCTCGTCCAGTGAGCCGTAGCGGAACCACGCGGGCATCTGTGGGTACAGGTCTCCCGGATCGACACTGAATCCGGAGCTTTCATCACCGTACACCGGGAACACTTCCAAGCCGATCTTCATCAGCTGAGCACTGACTGCCACCTGAGATTGGACCTGGGCTGGTTTCATTTTGACCTGTCTCCTCACCCGCAAAAGAAAGCAGGACGCATGCCAGAGTCGCACAGCCGTGAGAGCGACGCGGGCCACAGGCGTCACGGCGTCAAGACCCTGACTCTTTTGCAAGAGGACGGCACGGAGTGGCACAATTGCGCGAACCCGCGATGCGGAATCGCGGCCCAACCTAAATACAGAGCCGTTTTGATCTCCCCCCGCAGTCATTCCCCAATTTCGAGCGACTTATTCCCCTTTTGCCGTGATGGGCGCGTCCGCACCTTTCACGACTCTGCGGAACGTCGGCGTCGGTTACGCGGTGAATCGAAGTGGGATCGGAGACACGCGAGAGAGAAAGGAGAGAAGCCAGGTTTGCGGGTGGAAAACCGGGCAGGAGTCCCCTGCCCGGTGCTTCCAGATTTCAGGAGGATGTTCCGGTGTGGCCTGCGCCCGTCACCGGAACATCCCGCTGCATGGCTTACTCGACGCGTAGCTCGACGCGGCGGTTCTGCGCGCGACCGTCGGCAGTGTCGTTCGACGCTACCGGGTGCGACTCGCCGAAGCCTTCGGCACGAATACGGGTCGGCGCAATTCCGTGATCGACCAGATAAGCGCGCACGGAATTGGCGCGGCGTTGCGACAGTTTCATGTTGTAGGCATCAGTGCCGATGCTGTCGGTGTGCCCTTCGCAGATCACCGCGATGCCGCTCTGCTCCTTCAGTGTGCGCACAGCTTCATCCAGAACCGGTCTGGCGTCCGGCCGGATGTTGTACTTGTTGAAATCGAAATGCACGCTGCGCAGGACGATCTTCTGCTTGGCTGGCGGAGGCGGAGGCGGTGGCGGCGGTGGTGGTGGTGGTGGCGGTGGTGGCGGCGGCGGAGCCGCCTGCACGAATGAGTATTTCATGCCCACGCCGCCGGTCGCCCAGCGGGCGTCCTTTGGCCCTTGATCGTTGTCCGCATTGAAAGGGAGGCACCCGAAGCACCTCGGCTGCGGCGCCATGTATGCCCGATTCCAACGGCCGAACAAGCCAACGGCGACTTGCTCCGTTATATTGAAATCGACACCGCCGCCTACCGAGAAACCCGGCGCCCATTGATTCAGGCTTCCGCCGAGTCCCTTGAATGCCCCACCTTGCGCGGTCGCGTAGAGGGTTAGGAGGTCACCGATCGGCAAATCGAATCGGGGTCCGACCGTTGCGGCGAAGATCGTGGTGTTCTTCGACGTGTTGTTTCCTTCCCGCTCTGGGAACTGGGTGGTGAAGTGAAACTGGCCCTGCAGTCCGACGTACTTATCGAACATGTAGCCCACGAATGGGTTCCCCGTCATCCCGGTCTCAACGTGAGCCCGATAATTGTCGTTCGTCGGCTCAGACACACCGAGGTCGACGCCGACAAACGGAACGCCCTCGGCGCGTGCACGAGGGGCAAGTGCGAAGCAGCTCAGGGCCAGCAACGCGAGAAGAAACCGTGTTCGGTGCATGTGCAACCTCCTTCGAGCGAATGTTGACCGAGTACTTCCCCCCGGTCGCCCCTCCGGTTTAGCACCCTTTTGAGGCTTGTCCAACCCCCATTGGCGCTTGACCGCTGTGATGTCCATCATGTTTTGCGTGCAGAAGGGTCGCAAGCAAGCAATTTGACGAGGCGCGAGACGCGAGACTGTGGACTAACGGCCTGCGTTTTATCTTGTCTCTTGACGCCGCCCCACCTGCCCAACGCGTATCTTGACTAGAGATCCCCATCCGCGTTGACGTGTGTGCCAACCCCTTACGCAACAACGGATTCGACAGCGCAGACTGCTCAATCCGCGATTACCCCAGACACCGACGCAAGCGCGAGTTTCCGCGATTCCGTCGAGCTGATCGATTGCACGCCTATCGCCCAGACTGCAGAATCAAGTGCAGCGATGGTCCAACGGATACCAGGATGGACAGGATGCCGATGGCGATCCCCGTTGCCAACACGGCAGTCATGACGACAGACCGAGTATTCGTTCCAAATCCGCGTCTCATGGTGGCCTCCTTTCGCGCTCCGTGGTCCCGCATCAAACCGGGGCCGAGGTCAGGAACGTGCAGATCTTTTGCCAGCAACGGCCAAACCGAGAATTCTGCCGCGTCATACCCGGTCTGAGGTAAGTCCCCCAAAGCGGCGTGGGGCATTTCACCCGAGATGACGCCGGCGGGATGTGAAACCTGCGGCCCACGCGCGATGCCGTCCTGGCGCGCACGGCGCAGTCTGATCGCCGTTGCCGTGTTGGTGTGCGGCTGCAGCCTGGTGGCATGCGGCGAAGCCGTTGGGCCGACGGCAATCCCAACCAAAGTTGAACGTGTCAAATTCCGCTCGGACACCACCTACCTGGTGATTGAAGTCCTCGACGATGCCCTGGTCCACTTCGAGATGTCGGCAATGGGTGCGGGACCAGACGCCGCGGTGCCGCTGTATACCACCCCGATGGTGTCGAAGACGGACTACCGCGGACCCAGCCGCTTCACCAACAACGGCGCTGGCATGCTCATGACTGCGGCCTTGCGACTGGACGTCGATCTCAAGAACCTCTGTTTTGCCGTGACCGACACCGCCCGAAAGCCGGCGGCCGCGCTGACAACGATCTGCCCGAGCCGGCTCGGCACCACCGAGCAGTCACTTACTCTCGCAGCGAGCGGGACGCATCACGTCTACGGCCTGGGCGAACATTTCCTCACGCCAGGCGTGGCCAACGGCGATTTGGAAGGGCAGCGCATCGCGCCAGGAAATGCCGCGGGCAACGCGCTGACGTCATTCAATGGCGGCAATACTGGTAATGCCCAGTTCCCGGTAATGTACGCGCTCGGCGCCGCCGGCGAAAACTACGCGCTCTTCCTCGACCACCTGTACGCGCAGGAATGGTCGTTTGCGGACAGCCCGTGGACGGTGCGCACGGGGGGGCGACCAGATCCGCGGATATATCCTGGGCGGTGCCGACCTCCCCTCTTTGCGAAGCGCCTACAGGGAGCTGATTGGCCGCCCGCCGGTCCCACCGCGGAAGCTGCCCAGCAATCTCGAGAACCTGCGTTATCGCTTGCTTCCCTATCTCTATGCTCTGGCGCACCGGGCGCACCTGTACGGCGAGCCCGTGTTCCCGCCACTCGTCCTGTACGTGCAGATCGGCGCGCGCAATGCCACGGCGATATCCATTAGCATTAACGGCGTAGCTCTCACGCACCAACCGACGACGGATGCGTTGGACGCTGCTGACAGCGGGTGGGCCGTCGACGCGAACGGCCTTATCGTCGCCAAGTCCGCGCCTCTCGACGTCCTGACACGCAAGGTGTTTGCGGTACACCTCACCATGCCGTTCGGGAACTCACTCCGGCGCGCTGGCGAAAGACCACCGGCGATCCTTACGACGCCGGGGCGTCATAGCGTGCGAGCACCAGACGCTCCGAGCGGTGCGAGCTGATTTCCGGGCCGCCGCGCGCGATGGCGTGCCAGCGCGGATCGGCGGCGCACGCGTGCGCATCCCAGACACTCTCGGCAACCAAATAGGCCCCGGGGCCGGGCGCCACGCACGGCGCATCGTTGCTCACCGGGTGGACAGCGCCCACATGCCGGCGCAGGTGATACAGGAGCCGAATTTCCGTCTCGTCGTCGACACCGAGGAACGCCAACGGCTGCGTGGGGGCGACCTCCGCCGCGATGCGCTGCGCGAGCGGCCGGAAAGACACCGCCTCACCACGCACAATCGCATCCGAGGAGAACCCCAGCGTCAAACCGAAGGCAAGTACGCCCACCACGCCGAACGCCGCCAGATCGAAACGGCGCCGCCAACTCCAGTACAGAATCAGCTCCGCTCCGATGCCGATCCCCACGATCAAGATGACGACAGAGGTGATGTATTCTCGCAGGAATAGGCGCCACCAATAGGCATATTGCTCCGGCGCCGCGCCAAAATTGCCCAGCCCCATGCGCAACGCGACGAGGCTGGCGATCCCGGCGATGACGAAACCTCCGATGAGCAAGTGCGCTGCCCGCGGAACGCCGCCCTCCCTAGGACCTGCGGTCGGCGCTCTTTCTATGGCCCGCTCCCGTTGGTCGCTATGGACTGCAACGTCCGACAGGCTGCTAGGACCTGCGGTCGGCGTCTCGTCTATGGCCCGCTCCCCGCTTCGGGGAACCTCAGGACCGGATTGGTCGTTGGGTGCTGCCAAGTCCGACAGGTTGCCAGGCACACCGCGCAGCCGCTGCAGCCATGGCGCCAGCCAGCCGGCCAGCAAGATTGCCAACGCCGGGCGTAGCGGCAAGATGTACACCCGTCGCTTCCCCAGGGCCACGGAGAAGAAGATGAACATCACGCTCACCCACACCCAGAGAAAGCGCCGCGCTCGCGCGGGAAGCGCAGACTCGCCTCTGACCGCACCCGGCAGCGCTAGCGTCCACGGCAGGCCGAGCGTCAGCAACGGCTCGATGTAGTACCACACGGGCCACTGGCCCTGCCCGCCCGCCATGCGGCTGGCGTTCTCCGCCAACAGGTGCACGCGCAGAAACGCCAGCCCCTGTTCAAACGTCGCGGCCACATACCACAGGCCAGGCAATACGACCGCCGGGAACAACACGGAGGGCGCAAGCAACGCGCGCCAGCCCGGCTGCGTCGGGACAATCAACGCGGCGATGCCGAAAACCAAGATCGCGAGAACCAAGGCGAGCGGCCCCTTGCCCAACACAGCCAACCCAAAGCACAAACCAGCCAGCCACGCCTCGTACCGCCGCCCCTGCCCTTCGTAGAGACGCCACGCGAACATCAGCGCAACGGTGAGAAAGGCGGAGAAGACCATGTCGACGCGTGAGTCGCGCGCCGCCGTGATGAACTGTGGGGTCGTGATGAGCACGAGCGCCGCCCACAAGGCTGTGGCTCCACCCGCCAGCATGCGTGCAAATCCGTACGTAGCGATCACACACAGGAGCGCCGCGAACGCCGACGGCAGGCGCGCATCCAGCTCGTCCACGCCACTGTGCCGCAGCGCCGCGCTGGCAGCGCCGATCCACGAGAACAGCGGCGGCTTGTCGGGAATGTGCTGGCCGTTGCGCAGCGGCAGCACCCAGCCGCGCCCGTCCATGATGTCCTCGATGATCTGCCCCTGATGCGTGTCGGGGTTGTCACGCCAATCCGCAACACCGAGACGGAACAGGAACACCGCCAGGGCAAGCGACACGATGACGACTACATGTACGATTCCACGGCTCACGGGCGCGTACTCTTGAGAGAGTGAGCGGGATTGTCAAGCCAGGGTGGGGCGGCTTCGACTGGAAGAATTTCTTCCAGCTTCAGGTTCCCCCTCTCCTTCCAGGAGAGGGGTCAGGGGGCGAACTCGCTTCCGCGGCGGCGTGTTCCGAATTGCCGGGCAAGACCTCGCGCAGGCCGAAGGGCGTCCGGGTCATGTGCACGGCGCGATTGGCATCATACAGCGCTTTGTTTGCGGCCCAGACCTCGGGAAGCGAGTACGGCCGCGGATGCTCCAGGTGAAAAACCGGCGCCGTGTACCGCAGCGACAGCGGCATGATACCGGCCGCCTGCAGCCGTTGGCCGAAGTCCGAATCCTCCAACCCGTAGGTGAAGCGCTCGTCGAAGCCGCCGACCTCATAGACATGCTCGGCAAAGGTCGATGAGTTCTCACCGCGCCACGCCAGTGGGCGCTTGACATTGCGATCGAGGAGCACGCGCACGCCCGGCAAGCGGCTGAAGAACAAGCGCCGCGGCTTGCGGACTTCACGCCACCAGAGGCCGATGCGCTCGAAGTCGCCGCGGGCAACGGCCTCGACCGTCAGCGCGTCGGTCAAGCGTTGACTCAGTGAGACCTTGCCGCCGGGCAGATACCGGCGTTGCCGCGCCGCGCGCACATGCGCCGCGATGCAATGCGCCGGAGCAATGCAGTCGCCGTCGAAAAAGATGAGGTAGTTGCCCCTGGCCGCGACGACCGCCTTGTTCAAGATGGCGCACTTGCGAAACCCCTCGTCGGGTTGCCAGATGTGACGCACCGGGAAGGGCGCCGTGCGCGCGTACGCTTCCACGACGGCTGTGGTCTCCGCGCCGCTGCCATCGTCGGCGATCAGGACCTCGAACTCGCGCAGCGTCTGCCGCGCCAGCCCGGCCAGAACCAGTGAGAGGGCGCGCGGGTTGTTGTACGTGCTCACGATGACCGAGAGGCGCAGGCCGAGCGGACCGACAGCGCGCAGCGCGCGCTGCGCGCCGCCGCCATTGGCTGCAGGATCGAGATTCAAGACGAAGCTCCATTCGCCGCCGCCTCGCCAGCACCCTCGGCGTTCGCGAGAGGCGAAGCCTGCCCGGCGCGGATTTGCGCGACCACCGCCGCGCACACCCGCTGCGGTTGGATATCGTCCACGCTCGCTTCCTTCAGGATGATGTTTTGCGCCCCCCGCGGAAACGGACCGGTGCGGTGCGGCTGTGTCGGGCCGAACAATCCAACCAGCCGCACGCCCATCGCACAGGCGACATGCAAGGCGCCATTGTCGTGGGTGACGAACACACTCAGCCGACTCATCAGCGCCGCCATCTCCAAGAGTGACGTCTTGCCGACAAGATCCACCGCATCGGGGACACGACGCACAAACCGCCGCGCCAGGAACTTCTCGTTGCGCGACCCCGTGATGACCACACGCACTCTCGGGTCGACAGCACGCAGCAACTCGACGAGCGCCACATACCGCTCGAGCGGCCAGATGCGGGGATCGGTGTCCCGACGGGCATACCAGAATTTCCAGCCGTGCACCGCGGTGCGCCCGCTCCCGAGATGCAGGCCCACCAATGGCGAGTCCTGCCCCAAAGGGCCGTGCCCCAGCGCGCGCGCCAACGACCCGTTCCCGTTGGTGGATCGACTCGCGGCCATGGCGTTACCAACTTGTTGCAACGAATCTTGCGATGCGCGGGCGAGGTGGCGGTCGATCGCCGCGAAGTCCGCCGGTTGCGGACAGAGCCTGTAGTGACGATCGGCGTCGGTTACCGCACGCCCAAGCAGTGTGCCGACGGACTGCAACAGCGCCTCGGTCCCGTGGGTGTCCGGAGGCGGCGGATTCAGCAGCACCGCCTGCGCCCCAAGACCCTCCAAGTATGGCCGCGCCACATTGTGGTGCAGGCCGATCACCATGTCGTATCGCCGCGCCAACCAGCGCACCTGCCATCTCCAAAAGCAGAGGTGAACCTGACGGATGTCAGGGTTGTGGGCAAAAACGCTCGCTCCACGCGGGCTCATCACCACGACGTCGATCTCCGCGTCGGGAAGGTGGCGCTTCAGCAGCCGGATACCCGCGGTGCAAAAGAGGTTATTGCCGACGTGATTGGTGGTCAGGACGAGAAGACGCTTGCGGGGCAGCATGTCGTCCCTACCGTTGGACAGGAGCCGCCTGCTCCGCTCGTTTGGCTCGCCGCTCCCGCGCCGCCCCGCGCCGCGCCACCCTGGCATCCATCGCACTGCTGTGCTCCACGATCCGGGAACGAACGTCCTCCACAACCGCGGGATCCTCACTGCCGGCGTACGCCGCCGCAAATGCCACCTCTCCGGGACCGCCGCCGCGGAACAGGTCGCGATGCAGCTGGGCAAGGTTCTTCATGCGGCGGCGCCAGGAGATGCGGCGGTAGAGACGCACGCGGTCGAGGTCGACCAACACCGGCTCCTGGCGATCGCGGACAAGCAGCCAGTTCGCGGACCGTGCATCTTGTGGATACACGCCACGCGCATGCATGGTGCGCAGCGCGGTTCCCAGGGTCGTCGCCACGCGGATGCGTTGTGCCTCGGAGAGCTGCAGCCACCCGACATCCGGGGAAACGCCGTCGAGGGCGACCGTCACCAGCCAGCTGCGGCGCTTGAGGAACGCGGCGGGTTCAACCACGGCAACGAGCTGCGGCCCATGCAGCCCGGCGGCCGCGATGCGGTCGATGCCGCGCGCGGCACGCGCCGCGGCCGAGCCCTCCACCAGCGATTGGAGCAGGTGCTTGGCGCGCGATTCGTCGTACGCCTTCACGACGAGCCGCGTCGCCGCGATCGTCACCAACGCGACCGCACGACCGCCGGGCTCCTGCTTCAAGAAGCGGACGTCTTCGCCGCGCAGCAGCGTCTCTGGATCAGCCAGCCCCGCGGCAAACTCATCGTGCCACCCGGCGCCGCGGCGCCGAATGCCATACCGTGCACTCTCCATCGTCTTCACGTGTCCACGCTGCCGCGCTCCCCCTCGTGGCCAAAGACAACAGCTGTCCTCATAGCTGATCGTGGGCCACGCACCAACCAGGGTGAGAACCGAGGAGGGAACGAGGCGTGAACCCCGCTTTCTTGCAATTCCGCAGCGCCGCCGATAGGACGATTCACACCGCCGCCTGCTCACTGGATGCACGCACTGGACGAACAACTTTGGGGGCCACGAGCGCGACTCGGCTGGCTCCTGGGCGCGGCGACGGCAATGCTCCTGATCATGCTCGGGGGCCGCGAGCTGTGGACCCTCGAGGCCCGCTGGGCCGACATCTGCTGGCACATGCTCAACAGCGGCGACTACGTGCACCCCAACCTCGGTGGGACAACCTACTACGACAAGCCACTGCTCTCCTACTGGCTGATGCTCTTCGCGGCCCGACTCATTGGTGGCTTGTCCGTATGGGCGTTGCGCCTGCCGTCGGTGCTGGCTGGGCTCGTCGTTCTCTGGTGCACCTTCGATATCGGCCGGCACCTCATCAATCGCCGCAGCGCATTTCTGGCCGGCTGGATGCTGGCGACGACTCACTTCTTCATCTTCTGGTCGCGGACGGCGTCGGCCGACATGCTGAACCTTGCGGGCATCATGGCCGCGGTCGCGTGGTACGTGCGGCGCCGGGATGTGCCCGGCGTCACCACCACGGTGATTTTCTTCCTCCTCCTCGCGGTCACCAGCTTGTTCAAGGGCCTCGTCGGCGCCGCCGTACCCGTCCTCGTCATCGCTCCGCATCTGTGCACCGCGCAGCGTTGGCGCCGCTACCCGCTGCGCTCGGTCATACTTTCAGCGGTGCCGGCAGCGATGGTGTACCTCGTCCCGTTCGGGGCATCGACATGGTTCGGAAACGGTGCAGCACCCGATGCGACGGCTGCGGCCGGCCTCTACCAGGTCTATCGAGAAAACATTCTGCGCTACTTTGCACCGTTCGACCACGAAGGACCGGTTTACACGTATCTCCTCTACGGCCCGATCTACATGCTCCCATGGGCGATCTTCCTCGTCCCCGCGCTGTGGACGTTGCCCCGCCGGTGGCGCAGCCTGTCCGGCGGAGCTCGTTGGATGACGTGGAGCACGCTGCTCATATTCATCTTCTTCACGCTCAGTGGATCGCGGCGCAGTTACTACATCCTGCCGCTCGTGCCGTTCGCCACGCTGGTCACGGCCGAATGGGTTTCCGCTGCCCTCGAACACTACCCTGCCCGCTCGCGCCGGCTCGGTATCGCGGTCGCACTTGTCTATGTTGCGCTGTTGCTCTTCGCCAACGTTACGGTGGCACTGTACTACTGCGGTGGCGGCTCCCCGGCTTTCGGACGTGAGCTGCGGGCCCAGGCGACGGCGTTGCGTCCGTGGCCGGCATGGAAGATCGTGTCGCTCGATGCGCGCGACAAGCTCGTGCTCTACGTCGATCCAGCGAAGCCGATCGAAATGCTCGGCGCGCCGCCGCAGGGCGTTGAAGGCGGGGAGCCCTCCACGGCTGACGTTCTCCTCACCGCCTGGCCAGTGCTGCGCGAACGCCGGCCGGATACGATCCTCATCACCCGCGAAGCATATTTCGACAAGCTCGCGCCGCGCCTGATCGGGTACCATGCCGTTCGTACACCCCCGAGTTGGGGAGCCCGTTTGTTCAAGAGCGCGACTGCCGACGACGCCGTCGCACTGATTCCGCAGCCGCCGTTCGAGTAACGCCAGTGCCTCACCGCGTTCGCGATGGTCTTTTCGCCTCGCTTTTCGCCGGCAACTGTGCGATACATTCGTCCCGTGACAATTTCACGCCCCGATGCGCGGCTCCAGACGGTCTGCGGACGTAGCTGAGCGGGGAGCATCGGAAGGGCAAAACACCTCAACTACGACGTCTCGCTGTTTGCTCCCTTACGTTCCCTTCGGAGCGTATCGCGCGCCGCAACGGCCCACGGCCGCGATACGCGCGCGTGCAGTTCGTTTCGCCGCCATCCCGGCCGCGTTCCGCGTCGTCACAACCTTTGGAGAAATAATGACAGCATCATCAATGACCGAACTCGACCTGATTCCGGCCTTGGCCGAAGCGGTGGCCGACATGGGATATACGCGCCCGACACCGATCCAGGAGCAAGCCATACCGGTCGTGCTGGCGGGTCGCGACTTGATCGGCTGCGCGTCGACTGGCACCGGCAAGACGGCGGCCTTTCTCCTGCCCATCCTGCAACGCCTGCAGGGACGGCGGGATGCCGGCTGCCGGGCGCTCATTCTCTCCCCGACGCGGGAGTTGGCGTTGCAGATCGACGAGCAGGTGCTGGCGCTCGGCTACCACGTCGGCCTCAGTGCCGTCGCGGTCGTCGGCGGCGTCGACATGGGCCCGCAGGAACGCGCGCTGCGCGCCGGCTGTGAAATCGTCGTCGCCACGCCGGGGCGGCTGCTGGATCACCTGCGCTACAAGTACGTCGACCTGAGCGCGGTCGAAGTCGTGGTCATCGATGAGGCCGACCGGATGCTCGACATGGGCTTCCTGCCCGACGTACACCGTATCCTGGCGACGCTGCCGGCAACGCGGCAAACATTGCTGTTCTCCGCGACCCTCTCACCCAGCATCCGCGATCTGGCCCGCACCATCCTGCGCGATCCCGTGACGATCACGGTCGACCGGCAGCAGGCGGCGGCCGGGATCGCCCACAGCACCTACCGTGTCGCGCAGGACCGGAAGTCCTCCTTGCTCGCGACCCTGCTCCGCCCGAGCGAAATGCGCTCGGTGCTCGTGTTCGTGAAGCGCAAGATCGACGCGGACCGTCTCGCGCGCGTGGTCGCGCGCAGCGGCGTCAATGCGACCAGCCTCCATTCCAACCGCAGCCAGACGGAGCGCACCGAGGCACTCGATGCCTTCCGGCGCGGCGACTGCCCGGTGTTGGTCGCCACCGACGTGGCCGGACGCGGGCTCGACATCAGCGGCATCTCGCACGTGATCAACTTCGACGTGCCGCGGTGCTCGGAAGACTATATCCATCGTGCCGGACGCACCGCCCGCGCCGGCGCCACCGGTCAGGTGATCACCTTCATCGCCCCGGACGAGGAAGCCCTCGTCAGAGACATTCAGGCCGAGCTGGGCCTGGCATTGCCGCATACCGCGTTGCCCAGTTCCACCCACGGAGCCAGCACGGCGCAGAAGCCGGCGCTCGCCCACCCACGGCGACGGCGGCGCAACCGGCGCTCCCGGCCGTGCGGGGACCGCACGCCGACGGCGCAGGCGCTGAGCGATTGAATTCGCTCAGCCGTCGCGCAGCCTCATGACTGATCCGCGCGTCTCCGAGCACTCGTGGCACTAACCGCAACCATCTACACGTTCGAAGTGCAGCTTGCCGACGTGGACCGCGGCGTGTACGAGTCACTGGCGCTGCGGGTCGCCCGGCAGCCGTCGGAGACCGCGGAGTATCTGCTGACGCGCGTCCTGGCATATTGCCTCGAGTACACGGAGGGCATCGCCTTTTCGCGTGGGCTCGCGGAGCCGGACGAGCCCGCACTCGCGGTACGCGACCTGACAGGCGTCGTGCAAGCCTGGATCGAGATCGGCGCCCCCGATGCCGCCCGGGTGCACAAAGCCAGCAAGGCGGCCCCCCGGGTGGCCATCTACACGCACAAGGATCCGGTTCAGCTCGTGCGTCAACTCGCCGGCGAGCGCATCCACCGCGCCGCGGCGCTGGAGATCTATGGCGTCGATCGCACGCTGCTGGCCGAGCTGGTCGGGCGCCTCGAGCGCCGCATGGTGTTCGACCTCGCCGTCACCGATCGCAACGTCTACTTCACCCTCGGCGGCGCAACCATGGCGGGCGTCATCACGCCCTATACCCTCGTTGGAACCTGCTGAAAACCCCGCTCCCGAATCTATTGAACGTTTCTGCTCACGCTGAAGCTCTCGAAGGGTGCTCCGCTTTTTTGGGCAGCTGGTTTTTGCCGGCGGTTAGGCGGCATAAACGGAAGGCGTCACTATCAGACGTTTCCCACACGGGGCGGCGGCGTCGCCCCCGGCGCCGCCACGATACACCCCCATGGTCCACACCTCGAGGTAGGTGTCGGGCCCGTAGTGGATGGTGTTGCGCGAGAAATAGGGCGGGACCTGCATGTCGAACTGCGCGTGGCCGTGGCTCGGGTCGCTGCGCAGGAGATCGGTGCGGCTCGCGACGTCGAGGCGAAGGCGCTCGCCCGGCTTCAGCACCACCGGCTGCGGCGTCAGGCTGAAGACGAGCCGCACCGGCGTGTGCGGCACCAGCGGTGCGGGCTCGTCGATGTCGATGGCGATCTCGGTCGCCGTGGAGCGCGTTCGGTCGATCCGGCGGCAGGCCGGCCGGATCGCGCCCATGGAGAGGATGCGATGCGCGCCGTCCCTCGAGACGACGCCGGTGCGGGCGACCACGTGGGAGTCGATCTCGTTGGCGCTGAAGCGGAGGCTCAGCGTCAGCGGGCCGGTCAGCTCGATCTCCTCATCGACGCTCATCTCGTAGCTGAGAATCTGATTGGTCACCTCGTCGAAGCCGGCGCACACGGTGGCGCCGAGCGGCACGGCCGCCCATCGGTTCTGCCCGTCCTGCTGCGGATCGCGCGTCAGCCGGTGCATGCTCGCGTCTGCGCCATTCGACGCCAGGTGCAGACGGATCGCGGTGCTGCCGGGAAGCGGCCAGGCCGACGCTGCGCGATAGGCGTCGATCCCCTGCGTCCAGTATCGCACTGGCGGCTGGCCCGCGTAGCCGTTGTCGGTGCCGTAGAGGAGATGGTCGAAGAAGGCGAGCGCTTCCAGTTGCCAATGGTAGGCCGGTAGGTCGTAGGCCGGAGGCCCGATGATCAGCCACCGTCGATCGGCAGGCGTGCCGGCGTTCTCGAAGAGGTCGTACGCGCCGAACTGGTGCAGGTTCAGGTAGCCGGGATTCTGCACCACCACGAACGGCACGGTAATGTCGCCGAGCGCGCCGGACGGCCCACCGGGCAGCGGGCTGGTCGCGCGCGTCTTGCCGTCGAGCACGAAGGAGGCGAACCGCTCGCGCGTCGCCACCGTCGCGGTCTGGCGCTGGAATCCCGCCATGATCCCGGCCATTCGCTTCTTCACCTGCGGCCACCACACGCGCTTCAGCGGGGAGTTGGTGATGTGGCTCGCCAGCGCGCGCAGCAGCGGCGGCACGTGCAGTGCGAACTGGAACGGCGTGAAGTTCGCTCCCATCCAGAGCGCGAAGAAGCTCGGCTGCGGCGCGCCGCCGAACATGGCGATGTGGCGGAAGAAGTCCGTGCACATCTCGATCGAGAAGAAACCCTTCAGCGCCGGCGGACGAAGGCGCGCCACCTGCGGCTGCGTCATTCCGTAGTACGAGGTGCCGAACAGGACGACCTGCCCATCGCACCACGGCTGGGCGGCGGCCCAGGCGATGACCTCGGTATGGTCGGCCACGTCGGTGTCGTTCAGATAGACCGCGTCCTCGCCGCCCGAACGGCCCATGCCGCGCCGGGTGACGATGACGTGGGCATAGCCGCGATCGGTGAAGACGGGCGGGCTGCCGGTCTCGTTGTTGCCGGTCGGTGCGCCCGTCGCCTGCAGCTCCTTCGAGTAGGCCGCGAAGGCGATGACCGCCGGATAGCCGCCGGGCACCTTCGGCACGTGGACGTCTGCCGCCAGCGAGACGGACGGCGCCACCTCGATCTGCTGGTCCGCGATGATGCGGCAGCCGAGCCCCGACCTCGCGGGCGGTCCGGGTGTCCAGCCGGCGAGCTGGGCGCCGAACAACCCGCCCTTCAGCGGGACGAGGTCGTCCCAGAAGCCCGGCTTCATCGCTGCCTGTCGCCGCGGTGGGACGGACTACGGCTCCGAGACATCGAGCCCCGTCTTCTTCTGGGCCGCCAGCCTCATCTCGCGCAGCACCCACTTCTGCGACTCGTCCGGGATGAAGAAGCCGCCGATCCCCGACGAGAAGAGCAGGTCGAGCACCTGCTCCGTCACCCGCGTCAGCTCCCGCTCGATGTCCTGGCCTGCCTCCGGCTTGGGAGGCACCATGATGACGACCGTGTCGTCCGCCTGCTCGATGATCTCGATCCGCAGCGCCGGACCGGGCGTGTATCCGAACTGCTCGCTCACCACCGCGACGGGATCCGAGAGCAGCCTGGCCCGGTAGGCAGGGTCGGTCGCGATGCGCTCGTAATACCGCTCGACGAAATCCGGGTTGTGCACGATCACCTCTCCTCTTTGCGGGCGGCATTGCGCAGGGCCAGGAGCTTGAACTTGGCCGCGACCGGGACGAGCCAGACGAACAGGCCCTTGCTGGACCAGAGGTCCATCTGATTGAGCGGTGCGGTCGGCGCCGCCGATGCAGGATCACGGACGGGCGGGATGGTGAAGTAGATCCTGTCCCGGCGCTGCACCACCACCTTCACCTCGAGACCGGCTGGCACCTCGATGCCCATGGATTCGAGTGCCCCGACCGGGTCGCGCTCCACGCGGGCGGCGAAGGCGTCGTCCGTCCAGACGCGCCTGGTCAACTTACGTTCGAAATCTCCGGACACGGGTACCTCCTCGCTTCGGCGTTGGACTGCAGTGCCGGCCGTCAGGGTTCGCGATCGATGATCAGGAAGCTCGGGCCTCGATGCGCGAGCGCCCGCGCAAGAACGTCGCCGACTACCTCGACGCTCGTGATCCGCTCGGTGCGCGCGCCAAAGCCCTCGGCGATCCGCTGCAGGTCGACATGGGGGTCGCTGAAGTCCATGCCGACGAAGTGCGTGGTCTCCATGGTCGTCCCCATCGCGGCGCACCACAGCTCCTTCAGCAACCGGTACTCGTTGTTCACGAAGCACACGAAGATGGACGGGATGGCATACTTGGCCGCAGTCCACAGCGCGTGAATCGAGAACAGGCTGCCGCCATCACCCACGAAGCAGACTGCGGGCTTGCCCGTGGCGAGCCCGATCCCGACGCCCAGCGGCATGGCCCAGCCCAGCCCCCCACCGCGAGGCGAGAAATGGACATTGCGAAACCCGAGGCGCACGGCCATGTCCTGCACGACGGCGTCCTCGGAGGACCCTTCCGTGACGACATGGGTTGCCCGATCGAGATGACGCAGCACGGAGAGGATCAGCGCGTCGCTCGGGCGCGCGCCGGAGGCCGGATAGCGCGCATCCAGAGCCGCCTCGTCGACCGTCCGCTCGCCGGCCGCTCCCGCCGTGGCTCCCAGGGCCGCCGCCAGCGCCGCCAGGGTCGCCTCGATGTCGCCGAGCACCGCCATGTCGCACGGAAAATCGAAGCCGAGCTGGCTGGCGGCCGGAGCGATCTGAATGACCCGGAGATCGTCCGGCAGCGCCGGGAGGCCATCATAGGTGAAGCTGTCGACCTTCTCGCCGATCAGCAGCATGGTGTGGTAGCGGCTGAGCGTCTCGTTGATCTTCCGCGTCGTCGGTGGAAGCTGGCCGCGGAAGTTCGGATGGAGCGGATCGACCGTCCCCTGCACATGGAAGGGGGCGGCGTAGATGTCTGCGGCGAGCGCGGTCGCGATGCGGCTCACCGCGTCGACACCGTGCGCCGCGCCGACCGCGTAGTCGGTGACGATGGCGAGCCCGCCCACCGGAACGGCCTGCAGCGCGCGGACGACCTCGTCGATGGCACGCGGCACCGTGTCGTCGATGATCCGCGTCTTCTTGAACGCGGTGTGCTCCGTCTGCTCCAGCATGAAGTTCATCGGGATCGACAGGAACACGGGCCCGGTCGGCTGCAGTCGCGCCTGCAGGTAGCAGCGCTGCAACGCGACGGCGAGATCGTCGGTGCGGGTCACCTCATACGCGTATTTCGTGGCGGTCTCGGCCAATTGCGTGTTCGGCGCGCCGAGAACCGGATTGTGGATGAGGAAGCGCGAATCCTGCTGCCCGTTGATCACGAGCATCGGCACGCCGGACATCAGCGCATTGCGCATGTTGAACATGCCGTTGGCCAGGCCCGGATAGGTGTGCAGGCTGACGATGGAGGGCTTGCCCGTGATGAGCGCATGGCCAGCGGCGATGCCCACGGCGCTGGATTCATGCAGGGACAGGATGTAGGTGGCCTTCGATGCCGCCACGGCCGCCAGGAAGGTGGTCTCGGTCGTCCCGGGATTACCGAAGACGAAGGGGATTTCGTAGGCTTCGAGGAAGCCTTGGATGAGTGCGCCGCCAGTTCGAGTGATCATGTTGCATTCCTCACGAGGTGATAGGACTTTCTAGCGGCCTTTTTTCGCCGTCTGTTCGGGTCCGGCCGGGTGACATAGCCCCAATCCGAAATTCTTTCACGCCCCGAGAGCATGATCGACTTGTTGGTAGAGGTCTTTGGTAGCGGGGTTGTCGGTGAGGCGCAGGACCTGTCGGCCGCGGAGGCGGGCGATACGTCCGGCGCGTGCAATGAGCAGGATGATGCGGTCACTTCCGGGCCTTCCTGGGACGCCGAGCCTTGGTGCTGATCCTTGGTTTCCCCTCGGAAATCTCGGCGCTTGGCGTACTTGCGGGCGACGGGGTGCCGACCGGCTCAGGGAGTTCAAATCCCGTCGAGGACGCTTCCTCTTCCCAGCAAATGGAAGGGGTCTAGGGTTGGGGGCCTCCCGGTGTCCAAACCGGTGTCCAAACTGCACCTCGGTCGGCCGGAACTTCGGCGGTCGCGGAGCACTTGTAGCTCTCCGGGTTTTCCCCCGCTCTGTGAACATTTCACCTGGGCCCCTGACCACGGGCCGAGCCGATGCGCGTACGGAGACTCTCTTACTTGCGGAAGAAGAGTTGATCTACACGGGCAGTGTCGAAGTAGCCGACAACTTCGAGGATGGAGGTGGCGTCGGGAGAGACAAGGATCACCCAGCAGTACTCATTTGTGTAGGCTGATCCCAGAGTGGTCGGAGTTTCGCCCCGCCACTCAACGACGACAATGTTGTCCTCGGCGAGGATTCGGACGATCTCGCATTTCGTCGGGCCGGAGAAGATGGAAAGCAACGGGTTGTAGATCTTGGCGAGATAGTCCGCTTTGCCTCTCACGGTGCCGGAGATGGGCGTGGAGCCTTTCGCCGTCCAGATCACGTTGGGGGCGAGGGCGTCGAAGAACGGTTGTGAGTCGCCTTGCTGCCAGCGCTCGAAGATCTGCGTCACGAATTGCTTGGCGTCCATGTGGAGCACTCCTGCCTGACTACCATGTCGTTACCGAGGCCGCAGTCGACGCCGCCACAGCGATACCCCCATCGCTGCCAGAAGCCAGGCTGGTGCAATGCCCTGCGGACCGTCCCCGGGGGTGAGATTGCAGCCGCCGCCTGCGCCGTGGTCCGGAGGTGATGTCGGCGAGATCGAAGGTGTGCTGGTTCGGGTCGCGATGCTGGACGGCGTCGGGGTGTTTGTGCCCTCCGGGCTGCAGTCATCGGTGCACTCGAGGTAGGTGATCGCGCCGGGGAAGCGCAGCGTTGTCACGGGCGCCCCAGTGACGCATGTGCTGGGCGTGTCGATCAGGACATCGAAGGTCCCGGCCTCGCGGTTCAGCGCCGGAATTTCCGCGATCGTCACCAAGCCTGTCTGCACCGGGACGAATATCCCCAGAAGGCATTCGTTCTGACAGTCGTTCGGCGCCAGATCGAGATACACCACCGGCAACATGACACCCTCCGGGTTGGAAATCGCATCAACGGGGCCGCGACTCTAAACGTCAAGGTAATCCAAGTCAATGTGGAGCGGGGGGTTAGTCCTGGGTTAGTCCGCATAAAGCACCAAGTTGACGGAAGCCCTCAGTATCAGACGTTGCCACTACCCCCCGACGTCACGCTGGAAATCCGAGACGGACCGTGTATAGGGGCCTTCCGACCGAGGCACCAACGCCGATGCCCGCGAACGTCACCACCGGGTGGCTGCCGGGCGTCGAGCCTCCGGCTGACTGGACTACGGGGTGACTGGTCCGGCCCCCGTGCGCCCGGAGGCAGCACCCGCCGCCGCTTGGCCCGGCTGGCGTCCGAGGAAAATGCGTCCGAGGAAAATGCTTGACAGGCGCTTTGTCCGCCCCGTATTGAGGGTGCATCCGAGATTTCCAGGGGGCGTTGGGGGCTTCCGTCAACTCCGTCAACTTAGTGCTTTGTGCGGGCTATCCACATGAGCCGGATTCTCTGCATCCGAGGCGCGCTGCTTGCCGGGGTCCTCGCTGCGGCCGGGTGCACGACCCCCATCCAGCTCACGAGCGGCGAGACCAACATGTGCATGAACGTGATCAACCACGGCTCCCCCGAGCCGGGCGCCGCGGTGATCATGAAGGTCTGCGATCCGTGGCAAAACCAGCAGTGGGTGTTCGACGACAGCGGGCAGGTCACCGGCGTCGGCGGCTTCTGCCTCGACGTGCAAGGCAGCGCGCCGACGGACGGCGCCCGGGTCATCTACACGCCGTGCAGCGGGTCGCCGAGCCAGCGCTGGTCCGCCCGGAACGGCGCCGTTGTCGGTATCGGCGGCAAGTGCCTCGACATCGCGGGTGGCTATCCTGCTCAGGGCGCCCCGCTCATCATCGCCCCCTGCAACGGCTCGCCGAGCCAGCAGTGGGTGTCGCACTGACGGACGGCCCCCGCGACCAACGTTCCAACCGAACGCCGCTCCTGAATCGGCCGCTACTGCACGCGCGTCACCAGAATCCCGCGGACCGCTGGAAAACCACCGCCCGGACCGATATACGGGGCGGACAAAGGCTATCCGCTTATGTCGAATCGGGCCTTTGTGCGGGCTATCCGCCTATGCACCCGACGAGGCCATGGCACGCGGCCTGGCGGACCTGAAGGTGCTGGCCGACCTGGTGTCGGTCGATGCCTTCGTGCACGGCGCACGGCCCACCAGCATCGATGCCGGCATCTACGGCTTCATCGCCAACATCCTGTTCTACGACATCGACACGCCGCTGAAGCGCTATGTCGAGGAACACCCGCAGCTCGTGCGCTATTGCCGGGCGATCCATGCGCGCATCGCGGGCCAGTTTCCGGGGCCGCAGATGAGCCCGGCTCACTGAGACAGCAATCCGCCGGCATCCGCCGGATAACCCGCAGCGGCGCGCTGCCGCGCCTTGGCGTCGAAGTACGAGCGCACCCAGGCGAAGCGCTCCCCGGCAGGGTCCAGGCCCACCGTGCCGGCGATCGAGGCGATGCTGATTGGATGACCTGCGCAGCCCCAGTTGCCCTCGGGGATCTCGTTGATCATCACCAGGATGCTGGCCCCCGCCTGGTCGGGCGCCAGCACCTGTGTCAGCGCGGCTGTGGCACCCGCATGCACCTCGTTCTTGTGCGCCTGGTTCATGTAGCCCTCGGGGATGCTGACGGTCACAAGGAAGGCGCCGGGCGAATGCACGAAGTGATCGTCGTTGCGCCCGCCGACCCACCAGTCGGTATCGTCCACCGGGGTGAACAGCACCGTGGCGAAGGCCTTGCCGCCTTCGGTGCGTGCGCCGCCTTCCATCTGCAGCAGCAGCTCGGTCAAGCGCGCGGCGATCGCGGCCTTCTGCTCGCTGTTCAGGCTGCTGCGCCGGTGCTGGACTTGAATGATCGGCATGCTGTTCTCCTTCAGCTCACATCACGGTTTCGACGATCAGCAGGTCGTTGTGACCCGCGCCGGTGCGCAGCGGCACCGCCTCGACATCCCAGGTGCCCAGGCTGTCGCGCCGGGCCAGCGCCGCGCCCTGCACCCGCGCCTCACCTTCGATGACGAAGGCATAAACGCCGTGCCGGCGCGACACCGGCCGGTAGTTGACTTCGGTCGGCTGGTCGCTGACCAGCCGTGACACACGCACGTCCTGCGGGATCGGCAGCGCGTCTGCAGCTTCGCCCACCAGCTCGGTCAGCCGGTTGCGATTGGCCTGCGAATCGAAATGCCCGCGGTGGTACGACGGCGGCAGGTACAGCCGGTTCGGCAGGAACCAGATGTAGATCGCATGCATGTCGTCCGAACGCAGGTTCAGCTCGCTGTGCTTGCCGCCCGAGCCGGCCGAGAACACGTAGTAGTCGCCGGCATGCAGCTGGTCGACGTTGCCCACGGTGTTGATGTGCGTGAGCTCGCCCTGCAGCACGAAGGCGCAGATCGCGAAGTCGTGGTGCGGATGCATGTTGTAGCCGCAGCCTGCCCCTGAGAAGACCTCGTTGCCGAAGACACGCACGCTGCCGAAGCCGCTCCGGCCGGACTGGTACTCGTGGAAGTTGAAGCTGGACTGCCGCGTCAGCACGGCATCGGGGTGGCCGGCGATGTAGCTGGCGTTCGGTCCGGTGGAGACATAGCGGCCGTGGCCACGGTCAGCGGCGCGTAGGATGAAGCTGTCTTGCATGGTGGGCTCCGGGTGAAGTTCAGGACCGCAGTGCGCGCCCTGGCTGGCCATCGGCGTAGGGAATCTCGACCATCTCGAAACCGCTCTTGGGCGTGCCGCAGTCGGGGCAGACCCAGTCGTCCGGGATGTCGGCCCAACGCGTGCCGGCGGGAACGCCGTGTTCGGGCAGGCCGAGCTGCTCGTCGTAGAGGAAGCCGCAACCCAGGCACAGGTACAGCTTGAAAGGATCGTCGGACATCGCAGTTCTCCAGCATCAGTATGATGTGACGCGTCACGCGCTACTGCAAGCAGTAATTTACAATCGCACTGTTTTGGGGCCAAGCGGGCCCCAAGCAGGTCAATACGGGGAGAAGCAATGGACGCCGTGCCGACCGGCACCAAAGCAGGCAAGCTCAGCGAGCAGACGCTGCGGCGCCCGCGCTGGGACATCATCACGGGGCGCATTCCAGCGGGGACGATGCTCTCGGTGTCGGCGCTGTCGGCCGAGACCGGCATGTCGACGACGCCGGTGCGCGAGGCGCTGCTGACGCTGGGGCGTGACGGCTTGGCGGCGCCGCTACGCAACCGCGGCCTCCGCGTTGAGGCAATGTCGATCGCGCAGCTGGACCATCTGTTCGCGCTGCGCGAGTTGCTGGAGGGGTAGAGTCGAGATGTGGCGCGGTGGGGTAGGCTGAGGTTTGGGTTCCCTGTTGCTCGCTCTTTCGTCTGCGAGTGTCCCAGCATTTCAGCCGTGCTCCGTTTCCACATCCCGATCATCAAACCGGACGTGCGATTCTCCCGCATCCGGCTTTCGGACAGGAGCTCACGCTTTCGCCCACGCGAAATTGCGCCGTCGCACCTCGAGCCGAATCAGGTTCAGCCTCTGGTACAGGTATCGATCCGGGTAGCGCGTCGTCCCCGCTCCCTGCACCTTAGTGCTTGCGGCGGGTAGGTAGCATAAAGCATCGAATTGACGTAAAGCCTGTCTCACACGCGCTCAGCCGCATGCAATCTCAGATTGACCCGTGTATACGGCGTGCATAAAGGCCGCGTCAAGCGTTCCGGGTCTCTGGGCGAGGCCGTGGAGGTCCCCCGTGCCGGCGCGAGTGCCTCGCCGCGGCACACCCCGACAATGGCCGGTCAGTCAGTGAACCAGTCGGTGGGAGGGTCAAGGCCCGGCAGGGTTTCGGAGATTCGCGCCGGGACCGTCGTGGGCACCTCGGTCGGTAACCCGAGATGCCCCAGGATCTTCGCGATCACGGTCCGGTCCGCGATGGCCGCCACGAACCGTAAGCGGCCACCGCACCCAGGGCAGGCCAGCACGTCGATGGCAAACGTGCGCTGCAGCAGGTCCGCCCAGGCGTAGGGCTGCCGCCGCGCGGCCACCGCTGGCGGTGGCCGCGGGATTCCCGGTTGCGAACCGTCCTGCTCGCCTGCCGATCCAGCCGACGGGGGCACGTCCAGACTGCCGGGCACCGGCGCGGTGCCCGCAGCCGCAGCGCCGCGGGCGGCCACGGGAGCGGCCGGACGTTGTGCGCCTTGCTGCGCGCGACACACCGCCCCCGGGCGCACGCGCCCGTGCGGCGCGAACACGCCGTGGTAGATGAGCAGGTTGAGGCGCGGCTTCGGAATCATCGCCGCCAGCTTCTCCAGCAGCTCCGTGGGCGTGAAACGCAGCGCGCGGGTCCCGTCTCGCCAGGGACGGCGCAAGCGCAGCAGCACCTGGCCGTCGGCCGCCAGCTCCAGCCGCTGCTGCGCCAGCGGCGGCCGCAGAATGTAGCGGCACAGATGCTCCAAGCGCACGCGGTCCCCCGCCGGCACGGCCACCGCGGCGTGCAGATCGAAGCCGTCGAGGTGCGCATGCAACGGCTCAGTCCCGGTAATGTCCATCGCCTCCCGCTCGCGCCCGATGCGCACCACCGTCGCTCCCGCCCGGGCGCCCAGGGCCACGCGGCCAACCACGGCCGCGCCCTGGATGTCGGCATAGACCGGACACTCGAACAAGCGTTCGTCACCGCCGCCGATCTCCTCGCTCGGCCGCTCCAGCTCGATCCCGTGACGCGCTACCAGACGCACGATCCGCCGCCGCACCACCGCCAGTAGTCGCGTCACCTCTCGGGCGCTCGGCGCCGGCAACGGCAGAAAGCGCAGCCCGCCGTCGGCCGACTCGGCGAACACCCCCTGAGCCACCAGGTGTGAAAGTGAACGTTGGTATTGAGGGCCGATCCGAAGTGTTGGATCGCCGTCACCGCGCCTCCGGCGCCATCGGGGACGCCCCGCCGAGCGGCCCGGCGACGCTCGAACCCCAGGACCGCGCGGATGAACACCGCCAGCACAGCGCGGCACAGCCGGATGTTCAGAGTGCTCGTGGGCAAAGCCGAAACTGCCGGTGAACAACTGCCCTGACATCCTGGACTTGAAAAATCCACCGCACTGGAGCCGCCCCCGCACGCCAGCGCCGGGCTTTGCTGCCACGCGGGATGAGTCTCGAGAACGCCGTCAATGCACTGCTAGGGCGCTTGAGGTTGAGAAGTCGTTGCTGGTGAGTCAAGTTTCATTTCCTCAAGCGCCTGCTGATGGCAGATGGCGTATCGCTGATCGTCGGAGCCATCTGCCATCGGCGATCAGCCATCAGCGCGAGGCGCGCATGCTTCAGTTGGTCGGAGGCGCGCCTCGCTAGTATAGTTACAGTGATTAGGGATCGACTATGCGCCGCGTTGCAGCTTCTTCTTGATGACCGGTGGCGCATTGAGGCACCCGGGATTCGCGCCGCACCCGTCATGACTGGCGTCCCCTTTTACTGCCCGACAGCGAACAGCGTCGCGTTGTTGATCGCGTACACCGTGCCGTCCGGACCAATCAACGTCGGCGTGTACGCTTCGCCCACGCCCGGGGTGAGGACGAGCGTTTCCGACAACGAGTTCGTGGTCATGTCCCAGCGGTACAGCTTGCCGTCCTCGCTGTTGGCAATGATGGATTTGGAAATCGGATCCACCACCGCGTTGTTGATGCACCACTCGCGCACCGCGTTGGGATAGAAGGAAACGAACTCGGGGTCCGGCGTCATCCCGGTTACCGTCAGCACCTCACGCATGATCGTGGCGCCGGAGATCGGATCCGTCATCTGATCGTTCGGGTCGATGACGGCGATGCGATTGACACCGTCGCCCGTGCCGATGCCAGCGTAGTTGTTGTACTTGGTCATCAAGAGATATGCCGACGTACCGCCATACGAGGGAACCATCGACGCCGGCACCACCGTCGCCGTATCGTCCCAGCCAAACGCACCCGGCGCGCCTTTCGGATGCAGCATGGCGTCAAAGTGCAGCAGCCAGCCGCGATCGTTGTTCGATGGAAAGGGGTTCTCGAGGACGCCGAAGTACACGTCGCCGTCCGGTCCGACGGTGGGTGACGACGTCGCATCGTCGTGCACATCCGCATCGTCGCCGCTGACGGGATCCTTGAGCCGCACCGTGGCGATGGTGGCGAGTGTCTGGCTGTCGAGTGCCAGCAGATAACCCGCGGCGCTGCCGAAGCCGTTGCCGGTGCTGACGGCGACATACAGCGTGCTGCCGTCGTTGCTGAGCGCCGGCGCGGCGTTGTGCGCCACCTTGGCGATGCCCGGATCGCCCGCCGCCGTCGCGGCCGACACCCAGGAGCCTTGGCCGCTGTCGCTGATTCGCGCGATGCCGCTCTGCACCCCGGTTGGCGTAATGCCCGTAACCTGGAAGCCGAAGAAAATATTTCCGGCCGCGTCGGCGGTGAGCGGGGTGTTGATGAACACACTATTGACGTAGGTTCTGCTGTGGCTGCGATACGACGGCGAGCCATAAAACGCGACGCGCGTCGCGCGACCGCCGCCGCCGTCCAGGCGCGTGCGATACAGCACGGTGCCACCACCCGCCGGGAGCCAGAGCTTGCCCGTCGGGGACAGCACCGGCGATACACTCGGAACCCAGTCGTGCGGCGGCAGCCGGTAGTTGGTCGACTGCCGCCACAGCAGCCGGCCATCGCTGCCTCGGTGGCCGTCGACGCGAAAACCTTCGGTCTTGCCGGTCTTCACGGGAACGATGACCGTGTTGGCCTGCGTCATCAACGGCGAACCGTAATGGATGAAGAGCTCGTCGCCATTGTACTGCGGCCGCCGATCGACCGGCGTTTGCCAGCGAATCCGCGTCAGCAGCTGGCCCGCGATGGTCGACTGCGCGCTGTGCTGTGCATCGCGGCCGTAGCCGCTCCAGAACAGCTGGCTGAGCTGCGCCTGCGCCGTGACGGGAAAAATGAGTGCGAGCAGTGCGACTACGCCCAATCGAGTGGACGCCAGACGGATCGAGGAAGCAAACACGTCATACATGTGAAACTCAACTACCACGTTGAGACGCGGGCGGCCATCGCAAAGTCGGACACGGGCGCGTTGCGACTCAAGACGAAGCTGTCGGTGCTGGTGGGAGAAGCGCAGACATCCAGAGGTGTCTCCAAGCAGGCCACACCAGTTTGACAGCCGACGAGGGTCGACATGAGCACGTACACGGGATCCATGGCGCCAGCTCACGGGAGCCGATAAGCAAACACGGCACCGCCGTTTCCATCGAATGAGTCGCCGGCGCCGAAGTAGATCGTTTTACCCACGATCGCCGCGCCCGAGTTGACTGCACCACCGGCTTTGAACGACGCGAGCGTCGCACCCGTCCCCGCATCGTAGACGCGGAGCTCGGGTGGCAACAGGCTTCCTACACCGTTGAAGACGGCACTACCCGAGACCGAGGTGGGTGCAAACGTGTTCGCCTGGTTGTTTTCCCATTGAATGGCCCCGGTCGCCGCGTCGAACGCGTGAAAGCTCGGGTTTTCTACCATCATGTCGTTCGGGTTGCCTGGCATGCACAGGGGACCACCGAGCTCACCGATACCGGTCCCCCCGTAGATGCGCGTCCCGTCAAACGCCGCCGAGCCAAGGAACCCGCCGGAGCTCCCACCGAAGACGACGTTCGTCTTCCAAACAAGCGTCCCCGTTTTGCGGTCGAGCACGTAGTACGTTCCATCCTTGCTGCCTTCGCCGACCAGCTGCGCGTCCCCGACGTCGATCAAATTGACCGACGCGCCGAAGTCGAAATCACACGTGTCGCTGGTGCGCGGGCGATACACCCAGACGACCTTGCCGGTAGCAACGTTGAGCGCAAGGATTGCCTCGTGATACGGAGGCGTCGCGTCGCTTTGGCAGTCGGCGGTGCCGAAAAAAATGAGACCGTTTGCTTCGTCGACCGCGCCCGTAGACCACGCGTCGCCGCAACCGCGGTTCATGCCTCCTATGACGTTGCCCATCGCGTCGAGCGCTGGGTTCCCGTTGGCATCGAGGATCGGATCGACCTCGAAGCGCCATTTCATTCCGCCGCTGGCCGCATCGACAGCGACAATGCTACCGCGATACCCGTCGGCCCCGTCAACGCTTACGCCGACGATCACTGAGCCGCCGGTGACCACCGCCGACGAGTAGATGAGTGCCGGATCGTTCTCATCCTGACCGCAACTCGCGTCGTCCGGGTTGCCGCACAATACGCGCTTCCAGACGAGCTTTCCGGTCACTGCGTCGAGGCAGTAGAGGGTTCGGCCGCCGCCAAAGTAGACGCGGCCGCCGCTGACGGCCGCTGCGCCGACGATGAGCCCACCATCGGTTCCGGTGCGATCCGGCTCCAGTTGACCAGGGGCCAGGCAACGCGGTGGAATTGGCAGGACCGCGTTCTGACAGTCGACCTCAAACGTCCAATGCACGGCTCCACTCTCGGCGTCGAGGGCATACATCACACCGTCCCAGGCACCGACGTACACAACACCGCCGACGACGCTGGGAGGCGCCGAGACAGCATCGGGCATGGGGACTTTCCACGCTAGCGTCAACGAGGCGACGTTCGTCTTGTCGATGGCAGCTTGGACCGCCGTAAAGCTGTGTCCGAGGTCGTGCCCGTACATCGGCCAGTCCGGATTTGACGACGGCGCTTGCACAACTTGATTCTCCCCACACTGGATTGCGAGCACTGCCAGGATGGAGACCGCGAGCGAGCGAACGACCGCACGCAAAAAAGGGGGCTTCCACCTCATCTTGTTATCGTCTTGTTTTTCGCCGCGAGTCCCAGAGCATCACTGACATGCGTGCTGGAACACGCACTGCCCGCTGCAGCAGTCCTCGCTGCTCGTACACGGCGAGTCCGTAACTCCACATGGAGGTGTCGGCGTCGGCGTACACGCGCGGCAGGGTGTCGGCGTCGGCACCAGCGGCTGCTGGGGAATGGGGCATACGTGCTGGCTGGCGTCACAGAGAGTGATGCTCGTGGGAAAGTCCATGCTCCCGGCAAGTTGAACAGGCGTCGAAGGTTGACCGTTCGAGAACGTCACCTTGAACAACCCGCCCCCATAGTCAACGGTGTCGCAATTGCTGCCGCCGCACGTCAGCGCAATATTGATCAGATAGACGTCGCCGCTGGGGGTCACACCGATACCAAACGGGGCCAAGGCGGGGTCGCGCGGAATGGGTCCGCGCACGGTTGTCGGGGCACCCGTATCGTCAAACCACTCCACCGCGTTTCCCGTCAGCGGCCCGGAGATGACATTGGTGACGGCCCAGCAGTTCGTGGTGTCAGTGCTGCATGTGGGGTCGCGCGTGATGCCGGCCGGCCCCAACAGCGCGCCCGGCTTGATGAACACGGTGTACGGCGCGGGCGGTGAGAGCAACCCGTCGGGACCGCACTGGTCGGCACTGGTCGGCAGCACGCTGTGGTCGAATCGAAGCACCCGCGAGGCGCCCGACTCGGGGACGTAAAGATTGCCTTGTGGGTCGAAGGCCATGAGCTCTGGATCTTTCAACCCCCCCGTCCCATCGACATGATGCGGGCCGTCGCCCCCAGTGGTGGGGCCAATGATGATACAGTAGGACGTGTAATCGGGCGGAAACCATTCGACGATCCGTCCTTGATCGGGTGCGGCCTGGCTGCCTTGGCCTGATCCGATGTCACCAGCAAACAAGTCCCCGTGCGCGTCGAAGATGCACCCGGCGTATGTCCCGTTGTCATTGTAAATGCCACTAGCGGTCGGCGGCACGTCTCCACCCGCGTAGGGGCCGGGCACGAAGATGGTTTGCCCCGTAAAGTTTCCGAGCCGGTCATAGACGGCAATCCCAATGGGAGGATACTTTACCGGCCGAAAACTCCCCGGGTTGTGTTGACTCGGCAGGGTCGGATCGTACGGGATGACAAAGCGGCCGGATTCATCCGGGAAGATCGCCATCTGTCCGTTGGGATCCCACGGTGTGACCAACTGTGCCAGCTGGCCGTCGGGTGTCAGCGCATCCTGTTCTTCGTTTTGGTCCCAATACACATAGATCTGCGGGCTCGGTACCGGCGTGAGGGTGGCGGTAGCGGTGGCTTTTGGCGCCGCGGTCGCCGTCGCTGGAGCAGTCGGCGTCGCTGGAGGGATCGGCGAATCCGAACTGCTACACCCGAAAGCCGTCGCTAAACAGAGCGCAATGGTGGTCGACCCCAAGCTCAATCTACCCAATTGACTCATCTGTGCACCTCGCATCTTGTCCGTAGACCGCCTCGTCAGAAGCTTTCAACCTTGCCCCACGTCTCCGAGCCGTTTGCCTGCGCGGGCGCGAACGCGCGCCGCCTCAATGACTTCACGCGGCACCGGATCCGACTTCGCCATGCCGAATCGTAGCACTCCGGGAATGGCAAGACGCAAGAAGCGCGCGGTGAGCAGCATCGGGTTGCGCTTGGGGATGGTCATTTCGTAGCGCCGCTTCTCGATCGCTTCGAAGATGGCATCGGTGACGATCTCCGGCGGATACTTGCGTCCCTTGTAGGCAACCGGCTCGTCTTCCTTGAGCCAGATCTCGGTGTCGATCGGCCCCGGGTTGATGATGGCGACGTGAATGTTCGAGCCGGCAAGATCATTCCACAGCGCTTCGCTGAAGCTGTTCATGGCCGCCTTGGACGCGGCGTACGCGGCCTCGCGCGGCGGAGCGACCTTGGCCGCAAACGACGAAATGTTCACGATCGTGCCGCCGCCGCGGCTCAACATGTAGGGGATCGCGGCGAGCGTGGTCCAGACGCTCGACATGAAATTGACCCGCATGACGTAGTCCGCCTCGTCGGCGGACATGTGGTAGATCTGCTTGTGCTTCGACACCGCGGCGTTGTTGACGAGGATGTCGAGGCGACCGTAGCGCTGCACCGTGTCGTCGATGACGTGCTCGGCGAAGACGCGCTCACCGAGATCGCCGACCAGATACGACGCGGCCGTCGCGTGTGGCTGGCACTCCGCCAGCAGTTTCTGCAGAAGCTCCTCACGGCGCGCGACGCCGACGATCGTCGCGCCGCGCCGCGCAAATGCGCGCGCCGTGACAAATCCGATTCCCGACGATGCGCCGGTAACCACAACTACTTTGTCGCGATAGTCCACACACCGTCTCCAGAGAACGCCCCGCTATACCGCGCAGAGTTGTGTGGTGAATGTCAAGTGTTCTGAATCAGTGCGTGGTGTCGCAATTTGCAGACACTGCTGCCTGCGCAGAACCAAGCGCAGCGCGGCACGGGCGACCTTACGCCGAGAGGAAATCGATCAGGATGCGATTGAACGTCTCCGGCTCCTGGAAGTTGAAGCCATGTCCGCTGCCGGGAATCCATTCGAGACGGCTGCTCGTAATCTGCGACGCCAGCAGGTTGGCGTTGCCCGGTGGAATGAGCACGTCGTCGGTACCGTGGAGCACAAGCGTCCGATGCGCGATCGCCGGCAGGCGCTCATACGTATTGTGCGACAAGATGGCCATCAACTGGGCTTGCACGGCCGGCATCGACGGACGCGGCACGTTGATCAGCGGGGCCATGGCCGTGGCCAGCTTCGCACTGTTGGCCGCCAGCCATTCGCGCGGGAACAGTATCCAGCCGAATTTCTCGAGCACACTGGGGTCGGTGAGCGTGGCGCTTTGCATGCCCATGAGCCCGGCGAGCACGTCGGGTCCGGCCTGCACCGCACGGGGTCCACCACACGTCGTCGTACACAAGGACAGGCTGCGCACGCGTTCCGGATACTCCAGGGCGATGTGCTGGGCGATCATTCCGCCCATCGACAGGCCCACGATGTGCGCGTTGTCGATGCCCGCGGCGTCCAGCACGGCCATGGCATCCGCCGCCATGAGTTGCATGGTGCAGTTGGGCGTCACCTCCGACTCGCCGGCGTTGCGATTGTCGAGCGCGATCACATGAAACCGCTCCGCCAAGGGCGGAATCTGCCCGATCCAGGCCTGCCGCGGCGCGCCGAATCCCATGATCAGCAGCACCGGCTCGCCGCTGCCATGCGTCTCGTACGCGATGCGCACCCCGTTGCTGTTGGCGAATTGAGTCATTGATCTGTCCTCCGTGGGATCCCGGCATCGTGGCCGGAAGCATTGATTTGCCTGTCCGTCCACCGCGCGTCAATGGCCGGACGCAACAATCCAATATGGACGCGCGCGCCGCTAACCATCGGGTGGCCGGGCATCCGTGGACTCGTCCACGAGCGGCACGCATTTGCGTTGAACAATCGCCCGGAACTCCTCGCGCGTGCGCGCCTAATCAATGATGTCAACGCGGAATGAAAGATCGGACTCCGCGAACGCATCCTCGAGCATGCCGACTCAGGAGACTGCGCTCAGCACCGTCTCCACTGAACGGAACTGTTCTTCGTAGAGTTGGCTGTATACACCGCCACGCGCCAGCAGCTCGGCGTGACGTCCGACCTCGCACAGCCTGCCGCTCTCGATCACCACGATACGATCGGCGTTGATCACGGTCGACAAGCGATGCGCGATGATGAACGTGGTGCGCCCCTGCATCAGCCGGCGCAGTGCGTCGTGGATAAGGTTCTCCGATTCGGAGTCGAGCGCCGACGTGGCCTCGTCGAGAATCAGGATGGGCGGATCCTTCAAGAACGCGCGCGCAATCGCGATGCGCTGGCGTTGGCCGCCGGAAAGGCGCAAGCCGCGTTCACCGACCAGGGTGTCGTACCCGTCGGGGAGCTGCACGATGAACTCGTCGGCATTGGCGGCGCGGGTCGCGGCCAAGATCTCCGCTTCGGTGGCATCCGGTTTGCCGTACAGCAGGTTCTCCTGCAACGTGCCGCTGAACAGAATCGGGTCCTGCGGGACAATGCCGATCTGCTCGCGCAGCGAAGCCAACGTGACGCGGCGCACGTCATAGCCGTCGATACAGACCGCCCCATCGCAGGCGTCGTAAAATCGCGGAATCAAGGCGACCAGTGTCGACTTGCCGGCACCGCTGCGGCCAACGAGCGCCACGGTCTCTCCCGGTGCGACGTCGAGATCGATCGCCCGCAACACCGCGTGTGCCGGGCGTGTAGCGTAGGCGAACGCCACGTCGCGGAACGTGACGCGCCCGGCGACCCGCTCGAGACGCCGCGCGTCCGGCGCTTCGACGACCTCCGGCCGGATGTCGAAGAACTCGAAGATCCGGTCGATGGCGGCGAGCGAGTTGCTGATGACCACGCTGAGCTCGCTGAAGCGTTGCAACGGCAGGTACAAACTGCCCAGATAGGCGTAAAATGCGATCATCGTGCCGACGCTCATGGTCCCGTGCAGGATCATCGTGCTGGCCGCCCACACGACGATGAGCGGCGCCACGCTGGTGAGCCAGGTGGTGGCGGCCATGCTGGCGGAGGACAGCGCGACGTTGTGCAACGTGAGATCGAGCAGAGTTTGGCTGCTGTCGTAAAACCGCCGCGCTTCATGCTGTTCGCGGCCGAAGGCCTTCACCGTCCCGGCCGCGGCAATTTTTTCCTGCAGCTCGCCGGAAAAGTCCTCCAGCATCTCCTGCACCGACTGGCTGGCGGCCTTGATGCGCGGGCTGTAGTAGCGGATGAGCGCGACGTAGAACGGGATCACCCCGAGCGCTACCCAGGCGAGGCGATGCTCGAGGACGAACAAGATCCAGACGACGAAGCCGAGTGAGGCGCTGTCCATCCAGACATTGGTGAGCGCCGAGCCAACGAAGTTCTGCGCCAGTTGGATGTCGCTGACGAAGCGCGCGACGATGGACCCGGAACGCCGCTGATCGAAGAACGAGTGCGACATGCCCTGGATGTGTTGGTAGAGCGCGTAGCGCAGATCAAAGATCAGGCGGTGCCCCGCCTGCCCTGCCCAATAGCTGCGATAGAAACTGGCGACGCCGAGGATGACGTAGAGCACCAGCATCGTCACGCCCACGGCCATCAACTGGCCACTGGCGCCCGTGCCCAGCCACGGCGCCGCGTCCAACACCGCGGTGCACCAGCGCCCGACCAACCGGTTCGTCGATTCGCTGAGCGCCGCAGGATCGCGCGCCAGCACGATGTCGGTAACATACTTGAGGGCGAGCGGAAAGATCAGCGGGACGCCGAATTTCAAGATGCCGGTCAGCGCGGCGCCGACGATGTACCACTTGTGAGGCGCGACGTACTCGAGGAAGCGCAGCAGTGCCGAGCGACTATGTGCTGGAGCGATATGACGACTGGCGGACGGCGGTTCGACGGCACTCATGCTGCAGCACTGTGATAGCAAGGATCACCGCCGCGAGCCATGTGTAGGTAAAGAGTAAGGAGTAAGGGGTAAAGAGTTGGGAGTTCCCCTTACTCCTTACTCCTTACCCCTTACCCATTACTCCTTACCCCCTACTCCTTACCCCTTACTCCACGTTCTGCACTTGCTCGCGCAGCTTTTCGATTTCGCTGCGTGCTTCGAGGGTGTGGTTCGTCACTTCCAAGTCGATGCTCTTCGAGGCAATCGTGTTGAACTCGCGATGCACCTCTTGCAGCAGGAAGTCGATCTTCTTGCCGGCCGCCTCGCGGCTGCGCAGCAGGCTGGCCAGCCCTTCGAGATGACTGCCCAGGCGCACGAGCTCCTCGGTGATATCGCTGCGATCCACGACCAACGCCACTTCCTGGAGCACGCGTTCCTCCTTGATCTCCAGGCCTTCCAGCAATGCCGCGACGCGTTGGCGCAGGCGTGCCGCGAGTTGTGGCGCCAGCGACGCGACGCGCTTGGCAATGTGGCGTTGCAGGTGCTGCAGGTGATGCACGCGCGCCGTCATGTCGCGCCCCAGCATGCGCCCTTCGCGTTCACGATCGCGATTGAACGCCACCAAGGCGCGCCGCAGTGTGGCGCGGACCGCATCGATCTCGCCGCTTGGCTCGTTGCGCCGCTCGACGACGCGCAGTAACTCGGAGCGCCCCTGTAACATGCTCAGGTCGACTTCGCCGGGCAACCGGAGGTCGCGCTGCAGCTGCCGCCACGCCTCGACGTACGCCTTGGCCAGCGCCGCGTTGGCTTCGACGGTCACCTGGCCGTTGGCGCTGCCGCCGCGGAAGACCGCAATGTCGATCTTGCCGCGGGCCACCTGCTCCTGCACCAGCGTCCGCAACTCGGCCTCCCAGGGCTGGTATTCGCGCGGCATGTTGAGCTTCACTTCGAGAAAGCGCTGATTGACCGCCTTGATTTCGACGGTCAACGCGCGCCCCTGACGTTGCCAGGTGGCCTGTCCATAACCGGTCATGCTGCGCATGTTCAACCTCAGTGGGAAGTGACGAGTGATAGGTGACAAGTATGGAGCCGGAAGTCCAGCGTATCCGCCCTCTTCAGCTCGTCACTCGTCAGTGGTCACTCGCCGCTGCTCTTTTCGCTCGTCACTCATCACTTGTCACTCGTCACTGCCTTTCGCAGCTCTGCCGCCGACACGGTCGCCGTACCGACTTTGCCGACGACGACGCCAGCGGCATGGTTGGCGAGCAACGCGGCGACCTCGAAGCTGGCGCCGGCGGCAAGCGCCAACGCACACGTGGCCACCACGGTATCACCGGCACCGGTTACGTCGAAGACCTGGCGCGCCATGGTGGGCAGGTGGCGCACGCCGCCCTGACGCGTGACCAGCGTCATGCCCTGCTCGCTCCGCGTGATGAGGACCGCTTCGGCGTCCCACGACGAGAGCAAATGGTGACCCGCGGCCGTCAGGCTGGCTTCGTCGTGGATCTCGATGCCGGCGGCCGCCGCCGCTTCGGAGACGTTGGGGGTTGCCAAAGTGATCCCGGAGTAATGTGCGAAGTTGGGCTTCTTGGGATCGACGATGAGCCGGAATGGACGGCGCGCGCGTGCCGCGCGCAGCACCGCAAGCAGATCTGCGTCGATGACACCTTTGCCGTAATCCGAAAGCACAATCGCATCGAAGTCCCAGAGATGCTGTTCGAGGAAGCGTGCCAGCTGGGTGCGCGCCGCGCCGCCGAGTGCTGTCTGCTCGCGATCCAGGCGCACCACCTGCTGGTTGTGCGCGATAATACGCGTCTTCCGGACGGTGACCGTGCCGCGCGAGCTGGAAATCCCGGTGGTGCCGGCGCCGATGTGTTTCAACTCGGCGAGCAGGCGGCGCCCGGCGCTGTCATGCCCGAGCGCGCCACAGGCAGTGGCGTGCCCGCCTAGCGCGCAGGCGTTGTGCACGACGTTGGCCGCACCCCCAAGATGGAAGCTCTCGCGCGTCACCTGCACCACGGGAACCGGCGCCTCGGGCGAAATGCGCTCGACGCGGCCCCAGATGAACTGGTCGAGCATCAAGTCACCGATGACGAGCAAGCGCGCATCGGCGAAGCGCCGGATGATGGCGTTGAGCTGCCGATGTCCGTCAGCGCGGCCGCGCGCCATGCCTCAGATTCCCGATCTTCATGACGGCGGCGCATATCCGACGGTCCGCCAAAGATCAACGGGGCTGCGCACGGCGTCTCGAAGCCAATGAGTGCGAGAGGGTCAGCGGTCGCTGCTGGACCACGCAGCCAAGACCCGTTGCGCCGCGCGCTCGACGTCGTCGATGCTCAGATGACGCTCCATACAATGGTAGTAGGGACACGCCGCGCCCAGGCATTTCGGGCACACGAGATCGACGGCCGGCTGCAGAACCTGCACCTGAGAGCCGAGCGGACGCCACCGCGTCGGTACCTGTGAGCGCAACGGCGTGTACAGAGCCAGCACGGGTGTACCGACGGCAGCCGCCAGGTGCGTCGGGCCGGTCGAGCTGCCGACGTACAGCCGACAGCGAGCCAGCACCGCCGCCAGCTGATCGAGCGTCAACTGCCCACCGAGGTCGACGGCGCGCGCACCGATCGCGCCCGCCACCCGCGCGGTGAGAGTCGTTTCGCCGGGCCCGCCGGTAATCGCGACGCGCATACCGCGCGCGGCCAGGCGCGCGCCAAGCTCGCCATATTGCTCCGCCGCCCAGTTCATCGCCGAACCGGCGTTGCCAGGGTGCAATACCACGAACGGTTCATCGAGGCCGCGGGCGCGCAGCCACGGCTCGACCGCGGCGGCTTCCGGCGCGCTGACCTCCCAGCGCACGTCCGTGGGCGCAGCGGCCGCGATGCCCAGCGGTTGCAACAGCTCAACGTTGTACGCACTCTCGTGCTTCCACGGCGGGCGCCGGCGGTGCTGTCGAACGCGCCGATTGAACAGGAATGAATAAGCGCGATACGCCGTGCCGATGCGCAGGGGAACCCGCGCCAGCGCCACTGCCAGCGCCAGACGCGGGGTCGGGTGCACGACGACCGCCGCGTCACAGCCGAGCCGGCGTACTTGACGGGCCAGCGCGCCGACACCGCGCAGCCCCGAGCCTCTGGCTTCCAACGGGTCGACCTCGACATGATCGACATGCGGGTGATGCCGCGCCGCCGCGGCATTGGCAGCGGAGGCGAGCACGCTCACCCGCCACGCCGGATGCACCGCTTTGATCGCATCGGCCACGGGTAACGTGAGCAGCATGTCGCCGAGATGATCCGTGCGCACGATCAAGACGTGCAATGGCGAGGCGAGGCCTCGGCCCGTAGGCTCAGCGCGACCGCTTCCCGCTGGGTTGCTATCGCGTGTCCTCGCAGATACTTTCCGCCGCAGCACCATTCTCCCGATCGCCAGCGGCTTGGAGCATACCAGCACCAGCGCGGCGGTGCACGATTGATCGCACCATCCCCATTGGGTAAGGTCCGCGCGACGATGCGGATCAGTGGCTTCACCTTCGTGCGCAACGCCATCGACCTGTACTATCCCGTCGTCGAGTCGATCACGTCCATCCTGCCGATCTGCGACGAGCTCATCGTCGCCGCCGGTGATTCCACCGACGGAACCACCGAGCTGATCCGCGGCATCAACAGTCCGAAGATCAAGATCATCGAGACGGTGTGGGACAAGACCCTGGTGAAGGGCACCAGCAACGCCGCGCAAACCAACATCGCGCTCGAGGCGTGCACCGGCGACTGGGCCTTCTACGTGCAAGCGGATGAGGTCGTCCACGAAGATGACCTGCCACGGCTCGTGGAGCGGATGCGCCTCTGCCTCGATGATCGGCGTATCGAAGGGTTGCTGTTCGACTACCTGCACTTCTACGCGGACTATGACTCCTACCAAAACTCCCACGGCTGGTACCGCCGTGAAGTGCGCATCGTGCGGACGGGCATCGGCGCACGTTCGTGGCACAGTGCCCAGGGGTTCCGCCGCAACGGGAAGAAGCTACACGTGCTGCCGTCGGGTGCACGCATGTTCCACTATGGGTGGGTGCGTCCGCCACGGCACATGATGCGCAAGGCGCACGCATTCAAAACCCTCCACGAGGGCCAGGCCGCGGCGGACGCCTTCTATCCCGATCTCAATCGCGACTTCGATTTCGGCAGGCTGCACGGCCGTATTCGGTTTACCGGAACGCATCCTGCTGTGATGCACGCCCGCATCGCGGGCAAGAACTGGGACATCCGCCCAGGTCCCAGTCGGCAGCGCCACGACCGATTCAAAATCCGCTTGCTGTCTTTCCTCGAGAACCGCATCCTTGGCTTCCGCGTCGGCGCGCATCAGAACTACATACTTCTGCCGCGCTAGGGCCTGCGGCCGGCGTCTTTTCTATGGACCGCTGCCCCTTCGGGGAGCCTCAGGACAGGATTGGTCGCTAGGAGCTGCCAACTCCGACAGGCTGCCAGTGGTCTAAGTCCGCGAGAGATCAATGAGAGCGGCGGCAGCATCGGCGGCTTGCCGTGCCGGGATCAGCTCCATGCAGGGATAGAACTGGCACTGAGCGCCCAGGCACTTTGGACAGACTTGGTTGACCGGCGGCAGCAGAACGGTGCACTGCTCCGCCTGCGGACGCCAACGATCCGGCAGCGATTGCTCCAAGGGACAATACAGGGCAACCACCGGCGTCCCCACCGCGGCGGCGACGTGCGTCGGACCGGTACTGCTGCCCACATAGAGTGCGCTACGCGCGAACAGCGCCGCGAGCTGCGTCAGGGTCAACTGCCCCGCAAGATTGAGCGCCGGGGTGCGCATGGCGGCGCAGACGCGGGCCACCACCGCGGCGTCCGCCGCGGCGCCTGTGATGACGATTGACATGTTGCGCTCGGTGGCCAGACAGTCAGCCAACTCGGCATAGCGCTCCGGCGTCCAGTTGAGCGAAGAGCCACCGTGACCGGGATGCAAGGTGGCGAGGGCCGGCGCCGCGCCGAGTCCGTGCGCCGCTAAAGTCCGTTCGACCGCGGCCGCGTCTTCCGGCGCCACCCGCCATACGGGCCGTGTGGTGTAATCGGGCGCAATGCCAAGCGGGCGCAGGAGATCGAGCGAGTACGCCGTCTCATGACGAATCGGCGGGCGGCGGTGTTCCTGGATCACCGGGTGGTTGAACAGGAAGGAGTAGCCGCGTTGTCCGGGGCCGATGCGGACGGGAACGCGCGCCAGCCAGAGCGCCGCGGCCAGCCGATGCTTCGCGAGCACGACCACCGCCGCGTCGCAACGCAGGGCGCGAATGCGGCGTGCCAGTGCCAGCGTGCCGCTCCATTTCGAATTCTTCGCCTCCACCGGGTCGATTTCGACCGCATCCACCGCCGGATGCGCCCGCGCTGCCGGCGCCCCCACAGCGGACGCCAACACCGTCAGCCGGCAATCCGGCAAGGCCTGCTTGATCGCGCTGAACAGTGGTGTGGTCACCACCATGTCGCCGAGGCGATCGGTGCGGACGACGAGGATGTGACGGTATGTGTTCACGTCTTGCGCTTGAGCGCCGGCCAATCAACCGCCGGCGCGCGCGGGGTCCAGCCGTCGTGCCAGCGCTGGCGCAGCACCTCGGAGTGCTGAATCAGGCGCCCCAACTGCCGGGTACGCCGCGTCGGGTTGCGCAGCAGGCTCCACCAGAGGAAGGCGATCAGGATGCCCGGCAAGCGGCCGGCGCTCTTGCGCCAGGCATGTAGCGGATCGAGCGCATACAGGCTGCGCGCCATGCGTTGTTGGAAGTCGCGAAATGACGCCGGCGTAAACCGCGCCGGATCAACCGCATGATACACGATCGCTCCCGGCATGTAGCCGATGGTTAGGTTGGCCGCGTGTATCCGCTCGCTGTAATCCGCGTCCTCATGTGCACCGCTCGCCCCGGGCCCAAGCCGCTCGTTGAACAGTCCAACGATGTCCACGACGGGCCGCCGCACCGCCATGTTGCAGCCCGCCAGGCCGCGGAGATCGTGCACATCGTCGCCACCATCGTACAGCGGCAAGCTGCGGTATCCGGCGACGCGCGCCAGCAACTCGGGATCGGTCACATCGCGGGCCAGCCGCACTCTCCCACCTCCCGCGTCGTATTCGGGGTGATGCGCAAAGAAGTCGAGCACCGCCTGAATCCAATCCGCGGCCACGCACACGTCGTCGTCGACGAAGGCCAACAGCGGCGCGCGGGTAACCGCCAAGCCGCGGTTCAAGGCCCGCGACTTCCCCGGCTGCGCCTCGAGCAGGTAGACGAGGCCCGGCAACCTTTCCAGCCATTCGCGTGCGACGCGCGCCGTCGCATCGGTGGATCCATTGTCGACGATCACGATCTCGGCGGGGATTGGCGCGGCCGCCAGCGCGATCTCCAGGCTGTGCAGCAACTCGGGGAGAAAGGCTGCGCGGTTGCGCGTCGCCACCACAATGGACAGTTCCGGCGCAGCTGCCGACAGCATGGGTCTCGTCTACACGCGTGGGCCGCAGAGCGCAATCTCACCTGTCACGGTCCGGCTGCTCGATGACCACGCTCGACGCCGGCAATCAGCGCCGCTGGTTCCACCGCAACCGCAGGATCTCGCGATGGCGCAGCACGCGGCCGTAGGCGTGCTCGCGCCGCACGGGTTGGCGCAGCACGCTCCACCAGGCCCACGCCAGCGTCGCCTCGAGCACGCGCGGCACGGCCCGCCGCCACGCGCCGTGCGGATTGATCGCGACGTAGCTGCGCGCCTGCACCAGCTGGAAGCGGTGGAAGTATTCCGGCGTCAAGCGCGTCGAGTCGATGCAGTGGTGGACGATCACCTTTGGCATGTAGCCGATGCGCAGCCCTGAGCGCCGCACGCGCGTGCCGAGCTCCTGATCCTCCATGCCACCCGTGGCGCCTGGGCCGAGGGATTCGTTGAACCCGCCGACGGTATCGAACGCCATCCGGCGCAGGACCATGTTGGAACCGTGCAAGCTCGACTCATCACGCACCGTGTCGCCGTGGTCGAAGAACGCAATCGTCCGGTAGCGCGCGATGCGCGCTTGCAGGTCGGCCTCGATCCCTCCCGGTGGCGGCAGCACACGACCAATCGCGGCGGCATACTCCGGGTGGCCGGCGAAGAAGGCGAGGATCTCGGCGAAGAACGACGGCGGGACTTCGACATCATCATCGGTGAACACGAGCAACGGTGCACGGGCGTGTTCAAGGGCATGGTTCAACGCCCGCGATTTTCCCGGCTGCTCAACGAACAGTTGCCGGTGCCCTCGACCGGACCGCTCCCACTGCGCCAGGACCGCAGCGGTATCGTCCGTCGAGCCGTTGTCTATCACCAGACACTCCACATCCGTGGCTGCCGCGTCTTGGGCTGCCGCGTCTTGCGCAACCTCCAGGCTGCGCAGACAGCGGGTCAACAGATCGGCACGATTACGCGTGGCAATCAGAACGGAGAGCTGTGGCGCATCCGGCGCGGTCATGGCGTGAGACTCATACCGGACTTGACCGACGAGTGGAATGCGATGACCTCCGCTGCTTCCGACCACATCTCACTCGACCGACGCGTCGCGGCACGGCGCTGCACGGCGAGCCACCTATGGTCGCCCGCGTGGCCTTCGTGCTACAGCGCCGGGGTGCTGAATTCGTCTCCGCCGTTGCGCATCCTGATGGCCACCGAAGGCCCGCGCATTCCGGCGGAAGCGCTCGGCAACCAGCCATTGGGTGGAGCCGAGACGGCGTTCGCGCTGCTGGCCCAGGCATTTCACAAAGCCGGCCATGCGGTGGAAGTACGGTCTGGGACCGCCCCGGCGGAGACCTTGCACGGCATCGTCTGGGCACCGCTCGGAACGAGCAGTCGCGCGCCGGACCTGGTGATCACCAACCGAGGGCCCCGGCTATTCCGGGTGCTGCCGCGCGCCCGCCGCCGGGTGCTGTGGCTGCACAATCCAGCGACCTACCTGCGCAAGCTGCGTCATGCGCTCCCCGTCCTCCTGGCGCGCCCGATGCTGGTAACCCTGGGGCCAAGTCATGCGGCGACCCTGCCACGCTGGTTGCCGGGAAGGCGCGTGCAGATTCCACTTGCTGTCGCGCCGCCCTTCGATGCGCCCAGCAGGCTGCGGCCACCGCCGCCCCCGGTCGCCATATTCACCTCCAATCCCCTACGTGGGTTGGACTGGTTGTTGGACCTTTGGCAGCACCGCATTCACCCGGCGGTGCCGGGTGCCGAGTTGCACCTCTACTCCGGCGCCGCAACGTATGGTGGCGATCCGGGTTTGGCGGCGCGCGCCGCGCCGGCGCTCGCCCGCGCGGAAGCCATGGCCGCCTTGGGTGTACGCCGGTTCGACCCGCTCCCGCGTCCGGCACTTGCGGCCCGCCTGGCCGGCGCCCGCGCCATGCTGTATCGCGGCGACAGCGGTGAGACCTTTTGCCTGGCCATCGCCGAAGCACAGGCGCTTGGCCTCCCCTGCCTGGTCACCGCACTCGGCGCGGTGACCGAACGCATCGTGGATGGCGAGACCGGGCTCGTGGCGGCGGACGACGGGCAATTCGCCACCGCCGCCATCCAACTGCTGAGCGACGACGCCACCTGGAGCAGGCTGCACAGTGGCGCTCTGGCGCGCGGGTCTGGACCAACCTGGGCGCAGATCGCGGCCCGCTTCGTGGCGCTCGCGGCGTGAGTGTTTCGTCTACCCGCGGCCAAACGACGCGATGGCTTCGTTGTAGTACCGACGGTACGCGGCCGCCGATTGCTGATTGGTGAATTGGTCGAGGACGCGGCGCCGGCACGCCGCGGGATCGATCTCGCCGACGCGTTGGATCGCCGTCATCATTTCGTCCTCGGAGTTGCACAGAAAGCCCACTTCGGGCGTCACGAGCTCGCGCATCGAACCCCGCGGCGTCGTGATCACCGGCGTACCGCTCACCAGAGCCTCGGTGACCACGAGGCCAAACGGCTCTTCCCAGCTGATCGGGAACAGCAGTGCTCGCGCGCCGGCGATCAGCTCAGCCTTCCGCTGTCCGGTCACTTCGCCGCAGAAATGCACCTTTCCCAACAAACTATCCGCGAGCCCGCCGGTCTTGCGCAACGCGAACCGTGTCCCGCCCGCCACCAGGAGGCGAAAGCCCATGCGGCGCGCAAGGCGCAAGGCCGCGCGTACGCCTTTCTGCCGGCGACTCACTTTTGAGAGAAACAGAAAGTAGTCGTCCTTGCGCGTCCGATAGATGAACTCGCCTGGGTCGATCCCGTTGTAGACAAAGGCGGTCCCCCCGCCACGACGGGCATGGTCGCCGCTGACATAAATCTTGTTGGGCATGGACTGCAGCTCACCTGCCGAGTTCCCCTGTGTGGTCAGTACCCACGGAATCTTCGGCTCGACCGCGGGCAGGTGATGGAAGTGCAGGATATCAGCGTCACGCGGCAGCAGCGCGGCGATGTATGGCGAGTAGTCGGTCTTTCCCGCGGGCAACTCGATGACCGATGTTCCGGGACAGCGTGTTCCCTTGGGACCCAGGATGGTGACGCGGTCGCCCTGCTCGGCTTGCGCTTTGGCCAGCCAGAAGACCACTCGGGGAACCCCGCCGTAGCCCTGCACCGGCAGACGCCAGCGACTCACATGGACCACATGCATGAGCCAATCACGTTCAGGATTCCCTCAAATGCGCATAGGCGAGCGCGCCGGTCAGAAGAATCGCGAAAACACGAAACTTCAAAATCACGAAAAGGGGAAAGATCAGAATACCTATCGTTCCCTTTCGGCCTTTCCCGATTTCGTGTTTTCGTGAATCTCATTTTCCAGGTGGTCAACGTGTCACAGCTCGCTTAGGTCCGCGCGCGCGCGGCCCGCGCTTGGAGGCGCCTTCGGGCGCGACGTCCAGGAGGTCGAGGCTGCGCCGCATGCCGTTGAGCTCCTTGCGATGCAGGTCGGCGAGGCGCTGCAGCTTGCGCGTGCCCGCGGCGGTGAGCGACACGTACACCTGGCGGCGGTCTTTCGGGTTGAGTCGCCGCCGCAGCAGACCGGTGGCCTGGGCGCGATCAACCAAGCCCACCACGCTGTGATGGCGCAGCTGCAGAAACTCGGCAAGCTCACTGATCGTGGCATGCCCGGTCCCGGTGAACCCCGCAACGCCGAGCAGCAGCTGGTGCTGGTGCGGTGTCAGTCCAGCCTCACGCGCCGCCTCCTCGCTGAAATGCAGCAGGCGACGCACGGCGTGCCGGAAACGCGCCAGGTTGCGGAGGTCCTCCTGCGAAATGCGGGTCACCTCGTCTCCTTGAGCGCAGCCCGCCGCGGGCGCAGCACCACATCCGGGCGATAGTCCGCCGTACGCAAGCAGTAGAAGATCCCACCGCTCAGGGTTGGCGCTTCGGTCGCCCAGAAGCCCAGCGCCGCCGAAATGATCGATTGTGACGTGCCGATCTTGTGCGCGAGCAGCAACGTTTGCACGATCTCCCGCACCCCTTCCCCGGCGATAGTGAACGGGCTCATGACCGTCGCGAAAATCTGGATGGTCGACGCAAACGACACCTCCCAGAAATTGGCTTGCGCGGCGCCGATAGCCAGCGCGGTGAAGAAATACATCGCGGCGGTGCAGAAGTGCACCAGGAAACTGAGCCCCGTGACCACCAGCAGCAACGGCTTCTGATCCTTGTAGGCGGCAGCCGCGGCGTTGACCCGCTCGAGCACTGAGGCGACCCGGCCGCCGCGCTCGATCGGCAGGCGGTCGAGCACAAACATCAGGCCTTCGGGTTTGAAAGCAATGGCGAAGAATACTCCGATGATCGCCAGCGCGATCGGCACCGTACACCCGATCACCAGGCCCGCCTGGGCGCCAAGGATGTCGTAGCCCAGCGGCAACGTCACCAGGAATGACACGAAGATACCGATGATGCCCACGCCCTTCTCGATAAACGTCGCAGCGGCGACTTCAACGGTACGCCCCGAGAAGCGGGCGGCATCGTAGAGCTTGTACCCGTCGAGCCCGATGGTCGAAGGCAGGAAGGTGCCGAGGAAACGGCCGATCAGGAACGTCGTGACGATGTGCCACAGCGGGAAGATGATGCCCTGGCCGCACAGCAGGAAGTGCCAGCGCAGCATCGACGCGAAGATACCGAGGCTCTTGATGAGCAGCGCCAGCGCCGTGAAGCGCCAGAACGTGTCCGCCGAGATGTGCGGCAGGTAATCGAGAATGGCGCGCAGGGCGATCACCGTGTCGCCGGAGTCGGTGCGCACCTTGTGGGTCAGGAGCAGATAGAACGCGGCGACCGTGAGCAACACCTTGAGGACCGTCTTGAGGACACCGCGGACCGAGAGCGAACTGGATGGCATGGCTGGCGTCGCGGCTCGGGACTTGGTGGCCTCTGGCGACGAACGGGAACGGACCATAAGAAAGACGCCAGCCGCAGGCCTACGGAGGCGTGCCGCCATGGTGCTGGAGCTGCTGCACCTGTTCTTCCAGGTCGCGCACGCGTTGCTTCAGCGCATCAATGTTGTCGCGCACGCCGGGATCGGTCGTTGGCGTTTCGGCCCGTGGCGCGTCGGCAATCTCGATGAGCGCGGGATCGTGGATGACGATCTCGAGATCGCCCCGAAAGCTGTGAATCATCCCGAACACGCGGACCGTCTTGCCGAGATAATAGCGCTCCGGATCCGACGGGAACTTGCTCAACAGACCGATGATCAACGACACCGTGAGGGTCTGGGGCGGGTGGCCGAGACGCAGCCGCACGGTGTTCGCGTCACGCTCCGCGACCGTCACCGGCCCTTCTACGGTTTTTTCTTGATCGACGAATAACGGCGCAACCCCGGCACTGATCGAGGTATCGGCCGTGGACGCACCGACAGGAGCGCTCAGCGAAGGCAGCAGGGCAAGCGTGACCAATACGGCGACCGCGCGTGGCGCGTGACACGTCGCTCGTCCTTTTGACCACGTGCCACGGGCGACCGGCCACGTGCGCGAGGCGCGCGCAGCAGAGAGTTTGTGTACCTCCCTACAGTTTGAAGTCGCGGTCATGCTCATGCGACTCGCCGGCATCCGAGGGGACCAATTCATTGAGCTTGCGGAACACGATTTCGATGAGCTTGTCGAGCCGGCGATACTCACCGGAGCGAGCCGCGGCGCGCGCCACGCTGACAGCCAACTTCAGCTTCTCGTCGGTGGTCATACCCCCTCCTGCCAACTGCGTATCATCGTCTCTTCCTGTGGGCGGTGCGTTCGGCCTCCTTTTATATGCAGCGCGCCCGACAAGAACAACCGCGATGCACCGCGCTCCTGATCACGGCTCTCGCCGCCCAATTGCTACGCTACAATGTCTTTGGTAGGGTGACGACGCTCAAGCACGCAAGCCCGGGCGTATCACGTATCGGAAAGGAGCATCGAGCATGGCCGGTGGCAAAACGTTCAAGCGCGATCAGAAGCGCCGCAAGGAGATGGCTCGGAAGCTCAAGCAAGAAGAAAAGATGCGCAAGAAGCTGGAGCGCAAAGAGCTCAAGAAGCAGGATGGCGAGGAGGGCGAGGCGGAATCCGAGCCCGATATGGATCCCACCTCCACACTCTGAGCCTCAGCGCCCGCCGTCTTTTCTATGGGCCGCTCCCCGTGGGGTCGCTGCCAGCGGCTTCGAACGTGTTGACGTAGTGGCTTGATGCGCCGGACGCATTCCCTCCCAAGCCTTGACGGTGCGAGTTCTCGTCTTCAATTGCGGCAGTTCGTCGCTGAAATTTGAGCTGATCGAGTTTGACATCGCCGGCCGGACCGCCGCCCGCACCGAACGGCGTCCGCGCGGGACTATTGAAGGGGTTGGGGGTGCTGCGACGTTCACCTTCGTGGACGCAAATAGTCACGCACTGCGGCGACAGTTGGCCATTCACTCGCACGTCGACGCGGCGCAGCTCGCGCTCTCCGAGTTGCGGGCCGGCGGCGCGGCGCCCGCCGTCGACGCGGTCGGTCACCGTGTCGTGCATGGCGGCACTCAATTTACAGCACCGATCCGACTCGATGATGCGACCGTCGCAGCGATCGACGCGCTGAGCGAGCTGGCGCCACTGCACAATCCCGCCGCCGTCAGCGTCATCAGGGCGGCGCGCGGCGCCCTCGGCGCGGTCCCTCACGTCGCGGTGTTCGATACCGCCTTTCATCAGAGCTTGCCCGATCACGCCGCGCACTACGCACTGCCCGCCGCGGTGGCGCAGCGCCACCGCATTCGGCGCTACGGTTTCCACGGCATCGCGCATCATTATCTGGCTTTGCGGTATACCGAGATCGTTGCGGCACCCAGCGCGTCGGCACGACTGATCACGCTGCAATTGGGCAACGGCTGCTCGGCGGCCGCCATCCGCAACGGGAAGTCGGTCGACACGTCGATGGGATTTACGCCGCTCGAAGGTTTGATGATGGGCACGCGCAGCGGCGACGTCGATCCGTCGGTGGTGAGCTATCTCATGCGCCGCGAAGGCATCTCCGCCGATCAAGCGGAGGACTGGCTCAATCACCGTTCCGGGCTGCTCGGGGTATCGGGCCGTTCGAACGATATGCGCGATTTGCTCGCCGCCGTGGACGACGACCCTGCCGCCCGCCTGGCAGTCGAGATGTTCTGCTATCGCGTGAGCAAATGCGTCGGCGCATATCTCACCGTCCTCGGCGGCACCGACGCCATCATCTTCAGCGGCGGTATCGGCGCCCACAGCCCACCGATCCGGTCGCGCGTCTGCGCCCGTTTGAAATGGTGCGGCGTGCAGCTCGACACACAGCGCAATGCCGAGACGGCTGGCGACGAAGCGCGCATTTCGGCAGACGACAGCACGCCGGTCTACATCATTCCCGCCGATGAGGAGTTGCTGATCGCCCGCGAGACAGCCAGTTGTCTAACGGCCGCGGCATAGGCCTGCATCCGGCGCTCGTGCCGCTCCTGTACGTCGTCGCCGTCCCCGGCAGAATCGCGGAGCACAGCAGCCCCGTTGACCGCCGCCGGAGAGCGCGGTAGCTGAATCCGATGGCAGGGGAACTCAAGAACAAGGTGGCAGTCATCGGCGTCGGCTGCACGGCCTTCGGCGAGCTGTACGAGCAGAGCGCCGAGGACTTGATCACGGCGGCAGTCAACGAGGCACTCGGTGACGCCCGCCTGGAGCCGCAGCGGATCGAGGCGGCGTGGGTGGGGACGGTGATGTCGCAGCTCGGTGGCGACGCGCTCGGCGATGCCTTGCAGCTGCACGGCAGGCCGATCACCCGGGTGCAGAACTACTGCGCATCCGGTATGGACGCCTTCCGCAACGCCTGCCTGGCGATCGCCGCCGGCGCCTGCGAAATCGCCTTGGCCGTCGGCTTCGAGAAGATGCGCGACGGCGGCTTGAACCGGCCGGGGCGCGTGCACCCGGTGGTCGACTACGGCGAGCGCGCGCCGCACATTTTTGCACTGGCAGCGAACCGCTACTTCAAGAAGCACGGGGCCTCGAAGGCCACGCTGGCCAAGGTCGCGGTGAAAAACCATCACCACGGAACGCTCAGCCCCAAGGCTCACCTGCGCATGGAAGTCACCGAAGAGACCGTCCTGAAGGCGCCGCTCATCTACAGCCCGTTGGGTCTGTTCGATTGCTGTCCAACCACCGATGGAGCTGCGGCCGTCCTCCTGTGCCGCGCCGACCTCGCGAGCCAACTGTGCGACCATCCGATCTACGTCAAGGCGGTGGAGCTCGCCGTGGTGTCCGGGCAGCCTTACTACAAGCCCAGCTTCGACTACCTGAGCTTCGCGGCCACACGCACCGCGGCCGCACGCGCCTATGCCAACGCCGGGGTGACGGCGCGCGACATCGATTTCGCCGAAGTGCACGATTGCTTCACGATTACGGAGATCATCAACTACGAAGATCTCGATTTCTGCGCCCCGGGAGAAGGTGGGCGCTTCGTTGAGGAGGGCCACGCCGCACTCGGCGGTGCGCTGCCGGTGAATCCGAGCGGTGGCCTGAAATCTTTCGGTCACCCGATTGGCGCCACCGGCGTCCGCATGATCTACGAGCTCACGCAGCAGCTGCGCCACCAAGCCGGTGCGCGGCAGGTGAAGGATGCCGAGATCGGCCTGGCGCACAACCTCGGCGGCCCGGCAGCCGTATCGTGCGTGAGTATCCTGGGGAATAGTCTATAGTTGATGGTCAGCGATCACCGAAACCTCACCCACTCGCCACCGATCAGGCGCTCGTGCGGCAGATAGCGGGCCTTGTAAGCCATCGACCGGCAGTCGGCGACGTAGAGGCCGAGGTAGAGGTAACGCAGCCCCCAGGCACGACACAGCGCAAGTTGTTTGAGAATCGAGTACACGCCAGGGCTGAAGTGCGCGTACGACGGATCGTAGAAGCAGTAGACGGCGGACAAAGCGTCGGCGGCGCGGTCGGCAAGGGCCGCACCAATGAGCGTCCCCTGGTGGCGGTAGGTCAACTCGATCGTGTCGGCGCACGTATCGACAAGAAATTGCTCGTAGCCGTCGGTGTCGATGAGCCCATCCCGGGTGAGCAAGCCGCGTTCGATCTTGTGGCGGTTGTAGAGCGCGACCTTCTCCGCACTGCCCGTCGGCTGACCAATCGCCGTCTGCAACTGCGCGTCACCGCGCCGCAAGATGCGCTGTTGAGTCTTACTCGGGTGATACTCCTGCATGTCGATGCGGATCGCCTCGCAGGCCTGGCAGGCGGGGCAAGCCGGCCGATAGAGCAGAAGACCCTGGCGTCGATCGCCGGCGGCGAGACGTTGCGCCAGCTCTTGCGGCCGCAGCCGGCGCGCCGGCAAACGCAGCGGCAGGCGTGCCGTCCGCCCCGGGAGGTATGGGCAGCGGCTCGGTTCGTCTAGCACCAGCCACTCCACCGGATCGCTGGCGAGCAGCGGTTGCTTACGGATCAAGCGCATGGCGGCGGCATCCTATCAGGTTCGTGACGCGCGCGAGAACCGTTATCGCGCCGAGCGCGCGGAGCACCATCGCTCAGCAATCGCCAAGAAAATCGAATTGACCCAGACTAACGGCCTCGACTATGACCGATTGTAGGAATAGGGGGATCCCATGAGCGCATACGACTCAACAGACAATTGGACCGCGTCCGAGACCTTCACCGCGCCCATGGAGGTCTGCTGGCAGTTCGACTACGAAATCTCGCAGGAGAAGCTTGGCAATCTCTACCGCAAGGCCAAGCAGGCGCAGTGGGACGCCGAGCAGCAGCTGGACTGGAGCGTGACCATCGATCCGTCGCAGCCGATCATCGACGAGACGCGTAACTTCTTCCTGCGCATGCCGTTTTTCAAGCGCCTGTCGCAGACACAACGCGACACGTTCGGAGCGCACGCCACCGCGCAGCTGTTGTCACAGTTCCTGCACGGCGAGCAGGGCGCCCTGATGACCGCGGCGGCGCTGACCCACGCCGTCCCCGACTACGACGCGAAGTTGTACTGCGCCACGCAGGCGATGGACGAGGCGCGGCACGTCGAAGTCTACAACCGCTACATCAACAAGCTGGCCATCGTGTATCCCATCTCGCCGTGGCTGAAGGAGCTGATCGATGCCACGCTGGCGGCGAATCACTACGCCAAGATCATGGTCGGCATGAACATGGTGGTGGAGGGCCTGGCGTTGGCGTCGTTCCACAACATGCGCAAGGACACCGCCTGCCCGCTGCTGCGCAGCCTCACCGAGTTGGTGCTGCGCGACGAGTCGCGCCACGTCGCCTTCGGCAATGTCTACCTGCGGGAGACGCTGGGCGAGATGCATCCCGACGACCGTGAAGACGTCGCGCAGTTCGCCTTCGAGGCCGTGAAGGGCATGGTGGACGCCATGGGCGGCGTCGACGGCACGGCGCGGCGCAAGGCCGATCCGGGATTCCTCAAGGTCCTGCAGAACAGCGACATTGAGCTGGAGGATTTCATCGCGGCCTTGCACGAAGCCGGCGCCGCCGGCATCAAGGCGAAGCTGCCACCCGGCCGGCTGCACTCGTTCAAGGATCTAATGATGCCTGCCTTGGTCCGCGTCGGCGCCGTGACCGAACGTTCGCGCCAGCTGTACGCCGATGCCGGGATCCCCGTCTGGGACGATGCCTCCGTCCTCGAGTCGATGGAGGACGACGACGCCGGGAATATTGTCTTCCCGGAGTGACCCGGGCGGCAGACGCACACGTCCAGAAGACGCGCACACGCCGGTCGCCTCGGGCCGGAAGCTTCCTTGACTCCCCCAACGTTCCCCGTTAAGCCACGGGCGCTTACGATGATGGCTCTGGGTGGAACGTCCCGTGGAATCCGACAGCTCTGAAAGCGCCGAACGCCGCCGCAAGCTCGACGAGCTGCGCGCGCGCGGCGTCAACCCGTTCCCCAACGATTTCCGTCCCACTGATACCGCGGCCGCCGTGCACAGCCGCTTCGGAGGCCTGGACCGCGAAGCGCTCGACGGCCGGGACGAGACCGTGAGCCTGGCGGGCCGGATTGTCGCCATGCGCGATTTTGGCAAGGCGTCGTTCGTTCAGCTGCAGGACCGCAGCGGACGCATGCAGGCGTACATCAAACGCGACGTCGTCGGTGACGACGCCTTCGCACTGTTCAAGGCGATGGACATGGGCGATTTCGCCGGCGTCGTGGGGCGGCCGTTCCGCACCAAAACCAACGAGCTCACCGTCGAGGTGCGCAGCTTGCGCTTGCTCGGCAAGGCGCTGCGTCCCCTGCCGGAGAAGTGGCACGGGCTCACCGACGTCGAAGCCCGCTATCGTCAGCGCTACCTCGATCTGGCCACCAATCAGGAGGTGCGTGCGGTCTTCGTCATGCGTTCGCGCATCATCGAGCACATCCGCGCCTTCTTCACGGCACGCGATTTTCTCGAGGTCGAGACGCCCATGATGCATGTCCTGCCGGGCGGTGCGGCGGCGCGGCCGTTCCGCACCCACCACAACACGCTCGACATGGATCTGTATCTGCGCATCGCCCCCGAGCTGTATCTCAAACGGTTGCTCGTCGGCGGCTTCGATCGCGTGTTCGAAATCAACCGCAACTTCCGCAACGAAGGCATCTCCGTCCGCCACAACCCGGAATTCACCATGCTCGAGTTCTATTGGGCCTACGCGACCTACGAGGACTTGATGCGGCTCACCGAGGAGCTGTTCGCCACCTTGGCCGACGAGTTGCTGGGCACACGCACGCTCCTTTACGGCGATTGGACGATCGACTTGACGCCGCCGTGGAAGCGGGTGTCGATTCCCGCGTACGTCGCGCAGCGTGCCGGTGTGGCACTCGACGCGGTGCTCGATCTGGACCTCGATACGCTGAAGCACGCCGCGGCCAAGCTGGAGCTGCAGTTGGATCAGGACTACGTGGCGCATCACGGCCCTGGCGCCGCCGGGTATCTGCTCACCGACATCTTCGAAGCCACCGCGGAGGCCGAGCTCATTCAGCCGACCTTCGTATACCAGTACCCGGCAGCGGTATCGCCGCTGGCGCGGCGCAACCTCGAGCAGCCGCAGTTCGTCGACCGCTTCGAGGCATTCATCACCGCCCGCGAAATATGCAACGCGTTCTCCGAGCTCAACGACCCCGACGATCAGCGCGCGCGCTTCGAAGAGCAACTGCAAGCCCGCGCCGCCGGCGACGAAGAGGCCCACGTCATGGACGAGGACTACGTGCGCGCCCTTGAGCACGGCATGCCTCCCGCCGCCGGCGAAGGGATCGGTATCGATCGCCTCGTCATGCTGTTCACCAACTCGCCGTCGATCCGCGACGTCATCCTCTTCCCGCACATGAGGCCGGAAAAGAGATAGCCGATGGCTAAGGGCGTATGGCTGATGGTCAAGTGATAGCCGCTTGCTTGCCGGTCCTCGTACCATCGGCCATCAGCCATCAGCCATAAGCCACTATGCGCTACGAAGTCCTCATCGGCTGGCGATACCTGCGCGCCAAGCGCAAGGAGACCTTCATCTCGATGATCACTGGGATCTCGATGCTCGGCTTGATCATCGGGGTGATGACGCTGAATGTCGTGCTCGCGGTGTTCACCGGTTTTGAAGAGGACCTGCGCGATCGGATCCTCAGCTTCAATCCGCAAGTCGTGGTCTTGACGTTCAACGGGTTGATCCGCGAACCCCAAGGCGTCGTCGAGCGCATCGCGCACGTCCCCGAGGTCGAGGCCGCGGCGCCGTTCATCTATGGCCAGGCCATGATCACGGCGCAGAAGAAGGTCATCGGTGCGGTGGTGCGCGCCATCGGGCCGGGCTCCGAAAAGGTGATGGACCTCCAACGCCACCTCACCGCGGGCGCGGTCGCCGAGCTGCCGGGGCTGCATGCGGTGAAGGTAGCCAGTGGCGAGACGGTTTCGCTGCCCGCCTTGATCATCGGCAAAGAGCTGGCCCAGCAGCTCGAGGTTCAGGTCGGTGCCACGGTGAACGTCACCTCGCCGTTGACGGCCCCGAGCGCCGTCGGGGTCGCGCCGCGCATCAAACGTTTCCTGGTCGCCGGGATCTTCGATTCGGGCATGCAGGAGTATGACGGCTCGCTGGTCTACATGGACCTGACGGCGGCACAGCAGTTCTTCGAGCTCGGCGACGCGGTGACCGGAATCGAGGTACGCGTCGCCGATTTCGAGCGCGCGCCCGAAATGGCGGCGCGTATCGGACACGCGTTGGGGTTTCCGTACCGGGTCCGCGATTGGATGGAGGTCAATCACAACCTGTTCGCGGCGTTGCGTGTCGGCAAGACCGTCTACTCCATCGTCTTGCTGCTGATCGTCCTGGTGGCGGCGTTCAACGTCGTCTCGATGCTGATCATGGTGGTGATGGAGAAGCGCAAGGACATCGCCGTCTTGAAATCGATGGGCGCGACGCGTGCCGGAGTCGGCCGCATCTTCATCTTCAAGGGCATGATCATCGGCGTCGTCGGCACGGCGCTCGGCAACTGCGGGGCCTATCTGCTCTGTGAGCTGCTCAAGCGCTACAAGTTCATCGAGCTGCCCAAGGACGTCTACGCCATCGACACGCTGCAAGTGCGCCTGTACCCCGAGTACTTTCTCGCCGTGAGTGTCGCCGCGCTGCTGCTGTGCCTGCTGGCCACCGTCTATCCCGCACGCCAGGCGGCGCGGCTCGCGCCGGTGGATGTCATTCGGTATGAGTGAGCGAACTGCAGATGGCAGATGGCAGATGGCAGATGGCTTGGCGCGGGGCCATCAGCCGTCAGCGATCGGCCATCCGCTATCCGCCATCAGCCATCAGCCATAAGCTCCCATGCGCTACGAGCTCTTCATCGGCCTGCGCTATCTCCGCGCCAAGCGCACGGAAGCCTTCATCTCGCTGATCACGGTGATCTCGATGCTCGGGGTAATGATCGGGGTCATGACGCTGACCGTCGTGCTGGCGGTGATGACCGGCTTCGAGGAAGACCTGCGCGACCGCATTCTCGGCTTCAATCCGCACGTCGTCGTCCTCGGCGTCAGCGGCGCGGTGGGCGACTACGCCAGCCTCATCGAGCGCATCGAGCGCGTGCCGGGCGCGGTCGCCGCGGCGCCGTTCGTCTACGGCCAGGTGATGCTCTCGGCGCAGCAGAACGTGACCGGTGCGGCGGTGCGCGGCGTCAGCGCCGGAACGGCGAGCGTGCTCGACCTGGAGCGGCACCTCAAGGACGGCAACCTCGCTGAGCTCGGCAAGCTGCACGACGTGCCGCTCGAGGACGGTCGCGGGGCCACCGTGGAGCTGCCGGGCATCATCGTCGGCAAGGACATCGCGCGCCAGCTGGGGCTGCTGGTCGGGGATCCAGTGAGCGTGATCTCGCCGGTTGCCATGCCCACGGCAGTCGGCATGGTGCCGCGCGTCAAGCGATTCGTCGTCGTGGGCTTCTTCGACTCCGGCATGGCGGAGTACGATTCGTCGCTGGTGTACATGGACCTCGCCAGTGCGCAGAAGTTCTTCGACATGGGGAACACCGTCACCGGAATCGAAGTCCGCGCCGCCGACCTCTATGGCGCCAAGGCGGTGGGCGATCGCATCCGCGAGCTGTTGGGCTCGTCGTTTCGCGTCCGTGACTGGATGGAAACCAACCACAACCTGTTCTCGGCGTTGAAGCTGGAGAAAACGGTCTACTTCATCGTGCTCCTGCTGATCGTTCTGGTGGCGGCGTTCAACATCGTGGCGACCCTGATCATGGTAGTCATGGAAAAGCGGAAGGACATCGCCATCCTGAAATCGATGGGCGCGACGCGCGCCGGGGTGCGCCGTATCTTCATTTACAAAGGCATGATCGTCGGCGTCGTCGGTACGCTGATCGGCAACCTCAGCGGCTACCTCCTGTGCTGGCTGTTGCAGCGCTACCAGTTCATCGAGTTGCCGAAGGACGTCTTTTACGTCAACACCCTGCCCGTGAAGATCTATCCCGAGTATTTTCTGGCAGTGACGGCGGCCTCGCTATTGATTTGTCTCCTCGCAACGGTCTATCCCGCCCGGCAAGCGGCGCGTCTCGCGCCGGTGGACGTGATTCGATATGAATGAGCGACATGGGAGGATTTGAGGATTGGAGAATTGGAGGATTTGAGGATTGGGGAAAGAGCGTCCTCAATCTTCAATTCCCCAATTCGCCAATTCGCCAATCCTCCAATTCTCCAATCCTCCAATCCTCCAATCTCCTATGAGTGCCCCTCTCATTCACGCCGTCGGCCTGTCGAAGAGCTACGGCGACGGCCGGCGCATTGATGTGCTGACCGATCTCGACCTCAGCGTCGCCGCCGGCGAGGCCGTGGCGATCATTGGCAAGTCGGGCGTCGGCAAGAGCACGTTGCTCCACGTGCTCGGCACGCTCGACCAGCCGAGTAGCGGGCAAGTGCTCTTCGACGGCGTGGATTTGTTCAAGCTGCGCGAACGCGAGCAGGCGCGGTTTCGCAATCGCGAGGTCGGATTCATTTTCCAATTCCATCACCTGTTGCCCGACTTCACGGCGCTCGAGAACGTCATGATGCCGGCACTCATCCAGGGGGCCAACCGCGCCGAAGCACAAGCACGCGCCGGTGCCGTGCTGGAGCGGGTTGGGCTCGGCGAACGGGTTACCCACAAGCCCGGTGAGCTGTCGGGTGGCGAGCAGCAGCGCGTCGCCGTCGCGCGCGCCGTGGCGCAGTCACCGCGCGTTATCCTCGCCGACGAGCCCACCGGCAATCTCGATCCTTCCACGGGCTCCGAGGTGCACGCGCTCCTGATGGAGCTCAATCGCGAGCACCGCATGACCCTGGTGATCGTGACGCACAACGAAGAGCTGTCCCGCCTCGCCCATCGCACCTTGCGGTTGCAGGACGGCCGGCTCCACTGACGCGGACGATAGAATCATGCCCGTCGCAGTGTTTACAGCCCGGAGGGTGTTTGCTAGGGGTAGGCGCCGTTTAGTTTGGCGGGAGCGAGGGATGCGGGTGCTGCCGGTGGTCATGGGGCTGGGGCTCCTGTTGGCGCTTGCAACGGCGACGACGGCGGCGGCCGACGAACCACGCCTGAACCGCGTCGTCATCGCCGGCAATCAGCGAGTCGAGGAAGAGGCCATCCGGGTGCAGCTGCGCAGCCAGGCGGGCACGCGTCTCAATCCGGAGACCGTCGACAGCGATATTCGTGCGCTCTACCGCATGGGATTCTTCGAGAACGTCGAGGCCGACGTCTCCGAGGAAAACGGCCAGTGGGTGCTGACCTATCGCGTCACCGAGCGGCCACTGATTCGCGAGATCAAGCTCGAAGGCAACAAGAAGCTCAGCAAAGAGGACCTCGATGCCGTCTTGAAGGTCAAACCAAACACCATCTTCGAGCCCGACAAGATCCGCCGCGGCATCGAAGAAGCCAAGAAGGCATATGAAAAGAAGGGGTACCTGGACGCCAAGATCACCTACAGCACCGCCCCGGTCGGCGAGCACGAGGTGGTGCTGACCTACACCTTCGAGGAAGGCAAGATCGTCCGCATCCAGAAGCTGATCTTCGAAGGCGCGCGCGCCTTCTCCCAGCGGCAACTCGAGAAGGTGATGCAGATCAAGGAAGCGTGGATCTTCTCCTTCGTCACCGGTGCCGGCAACCTCGACAATGAAGTACTGAAAACCGACATCGAGCGCCTGACGGCCTTCTATTACGATCATGGCTACATCGACGTGAAGATCGACGAGCCGGTCATCGAACGCAAAGACGACGGGCTCGTCGTCACCATCAAGATCGATGAAGGAAACCAGTACAACGTCGGAACCGTCTCCATCGGCGGCGACCAACTCGCGAACATGGAGCCGGCGCGCGCCCGCTTGAGCCTCAAGCCGGGAGAGGTGTTCCGCACCAGCAAACTGCGCGAGGACATCACGGCGCTCACCGAAGTGTACGGTGACGAGGGCTACGCCTTCGTCAACGTGACGCCGGACACCGCCGTGAACGCCGCTGAGAAGACCGTCGACGTGGTGTACAAGGTGAGCCAGGGCCCGCAGGTCTACATCGACCGGGTGACGATCACCGGCAACACCAAGACACGCGACAAGGTCATCCGCCGCGAGCTGAAGGTGGAGGAGCAGCAGCGCTTCTCCGGGTCGAAGCTGCGCAAGAGTCAGGAACGTCTCAAACGACTGGGGTTCTTCGAGGACGTCAACATCACGACGCGCAAGGCCGAGAACGAAGATCGTCTCGACTTGCTGGTCGATGTGAAGGAAGCGTCCACCGGGTCGTTCTCCGCCGGTGCCGGCGTCTCCTCCGGCGAGTCGTTCCTGTTCAACGTGCGCCTGCAGGAGATCAACCTGTTCGGGCGCGGCCAGCGCGTGGTGTTGAACGCCGACTTTGGTTCCATCCGCCGCAATTTCTCCCTGGATTTCACCGAGCCATACTTCATGGACACCCAGCTGACCACCGGCTTCAGCCTGTTCAACTGGCGGCTGATCTTCGACCAGTTCACCCGCAGCGGCACCGGCGCGAGTATGCGGGCACTGTACCCATTCACCGCCCTGGGATGGAAAGAGATCGGCGGATTTTCGCTCGAAGATGCGCGCATGGGAATCGAGTACCGGATTGAAAACGCCGACATCACTGACGTCAACGCGACGGCGCCCACAGAGATTCTCACCGCGCAAGGCAGCAGCTGGACCAGCAGTGTGACCCCGCGTCTCGTCCGCGATACCCGGAATCACCCGTTCGATCCAACCAGCGGCTCGCTGCAGGATCTGTCGTTCGAGTTCGCCGGCCTCGGCGGCCAGAGCAAATTCATCAAGGCGGAGGCGCGCGCGCGCTTCTACTACCCGTTCTGGAAAAGTCCCACCTTCGGCACGTTCGTGTTCGCCACCGGCGGCAACTTCGGCTACGGGCTCGGTTACGAAGGCGAGCGCGAATTGCCGCTGTTCGAGCGCTACTTCCCCGGCGGCATCAACTCGGTCCGCGGGTACAAGATCCTCTCGCTCGGCCCGCGCAACACGGTCAGTGACGAATTCGGCAATCAGGTCGGCAACGATGCGGTCGGCGGCAGTGAGCAGCTCATCTTCAACAACGAGGTCATCTTTCCGATCATCGAAGGGCTCGGCGTCAAGGGCCTCTTCTTCTTCGATGCCGGCAACGCCTTCTCGGCGGCCCAGGGCATCGATATGGGAGAGATGCGGATGTCCGTCGGACCTGGCATCCGCTGGCTGTCACCGATCGGTCCGCTGCGTATCGAGCTCGGATTTCCGCTCAACAAGCACGCCGGAGACAGCACCCAGACGTTCATGTTCTCCTTTGGCGGTCCGCCGTGACCACGGGGCGAGGCTCGGCCGCCTTGCCCCGTCAGCGTTCTCTTGCCAGTCGTGATCCGCTATAAGCCCAACGTCAGTACGCAGGAGGCAAGTTTCATGAGAATCGTATGGGGTATCATCGTGGGTTTGGTCCTGGCCAACGTGGCGTTCGCCCAGACGGCGTCGAAGATCGGCTACGTCGACTTACAGCGCGCGCTCAACGAGTCCGAGGCCGGTAGGAAGGCGAAGGAGGAGTTCAAAGTCCAGGTCGATCGGGCGCAAGGCCAGCTGAAGAAGCAGAAGGATGAGATCGACAGCCTCAAGGAACAGTTGGAGAAAAAGGCGTTGGTCATGAAAGAGGAGGAGCGCGGCAACCTCGAGGACGACTACCGCAAGAAGCTGCGCGACTTCGAACGGAACTACAAGGATTCGCAAGCCGACTTGCAGAAGAAAGACAACGAGCTCACCGGCGGCATCATCAAGGATCTGCAGGACATCATTCGCGAGTACGGCGAGCGCGAGGGCTATACGCTCATCCTCGAGGCGACCAGCAGCGCCGTGCTCTATGGGTCCAAGAGCGCCGATCTCACCGACGCCGTCATGCAGCAGTACAACACGTTGCACCCACCGAAGAAGAAGAGCAAATGACGACCTGCCTTTCCCCGGTCCTTTCGGAAGGTGCTCGCCCAGCGGGCGCGGCAGCGCGAGGCCGGTCATGAGCATCCGCCCAGCGCCAGCATTCGGCTATCACCGAATCATCGCCCATCTGTTGCACCGCTACCCGTTTTTGTTCATCGACCGCGTCTTGGAGTTCGAAGACGGCAAACGGGTCCTGGCGATAAAGAACGTCTCGATCAACGAGGCGTTCTTCAGCGGCCATTTTCCCGAACAGCCGGTGATGCCTGGTGTGCTCATTTGCGAGGCCATGGCCCAAGCCGGCGCCCTCCTCGCCAGCGCCTCGACGGATCACGTGAAGGAAGGCTGCGTCTCTATCCTCACCGGCCTGGACGGTGCGCGCTTCCGGCGTCCGGTGTTGCCCGGCGACCAGCTCCTGATCGAGGTGACGCTGGTCAAGCGCCGCCGCGGGCTCTGGAAGATGCAAGGTGTTGCCCGCGTCGACGGTCACATGTCCGCCGAGGCGGAGTTGACGCTGACGGAGACCCTGATGGTAGAGCTGTGAGTGCCCCGCGCATCCATCCCACCGCCGTCGTCGCCGCCGGCGCCGAGATCGACGCCGACGTCGAGATCGCACCGTATGCCGTCATCGGAGCCAAGGTGCGTTTGGGTCGCGGCACGCGCGTCGGCGCGCACGCCGTCATCGATGGCCGCACAACTATCGGCTGTCACAACCAGATCTTTCAGCTGGCCTCGATTGGCGCGGCGCCGCAGGACCTCAAATATCGCGGCGAAGACAGCCAGCTGATCATCGGCGACCACAACATCATTCGCGAGTTCGCGACCCTCAACCCGGGAACCACCGGTGGCGGCATGATCACCCGCCTCGGCGATGCCAACCTGCTCATGAACTACAGCCACATCGGCCACGACTGCATACTCGGCAGCCACAACATCGTCGCCAACGGCGCACAGTTGGCGGGCCACGTGATCATCGAGGACTACGTCGTGATCGGCGGGCTCGTCGGCATCCTGCAGTTTATAAAGGTCGGTGAATCGGCTATCCTCGGCGGCGGTGCCATGGTGACGCAGGACGTACCGCCATATTGCAACGCGACCGGTGACCGCGCCGAGCTGCACGGGCTCAATCTCATTGGCCTCAAGCGCCGCAACTTCAGCCCCGAGTTGGTGCGTGACCTCAAGCGCGCCTATCGCATCGTCTTTCGCTCCGGACTCAAAGTGGCCGATGCCATTGCCCGAGTCCGTGCCGAGATCCCGCATTCACGTGAGGTCGACCATTTCCTGGCCTTCATCCAGTCTTCCACAGTGGGGGTGTGCCGCTAAGAGTGCCGATCGCGGCTGGCCGATCGCCGATCGACAAACACCGATCACCGATTAGCGATCAGCGATCGGCGATCAGCGTGCAAACGATGCAACGCGTGGGCCTCATTGCTGGAAACGGTCGCTTTCCCTTGATCTTTGCGCGCACCGCGCGCGCCGCGGGCGTGGAAGTGGTCGCCGTCGCGCACGAGGGAGAAACGCCGCCGGAGCTCAGCGCCGAGGTTGACCGCATCACCTGGATCAAGGTCGGCGAGCTCGGCCGCATGATCGGGAGCCTGCAGGCCGCAGGCATCGAGCGTGCCGTCATGGCGGGCGGTATCCGCAAGCTCGCACTGCTCGACCACTTTGCTCCCGACGAACGGGCCATGGCCTTTCTCGCGGGTCTCAGCACCTTTGGCGACGACACGCTGTTGCGCGGCGTGGCCGCGGAACTGGAACGCGAAGGCATCCGCATCGTCGAGTCGACCCTGTTCTTGTCCGCGCTCCTCACACCGATGGGAGCGCTGACGACCGCGGCGCCTGATGAGGCACAATGGAAGGACATCCGTCACGGCATCGCCGTCGCCAAGGCGGTCGGCCGTTGGGACATCGGACAGAGCGTGGTCGTCAAGTCGGGAATGGTCCTCGCTGTCGAGGCCATCGAGGGTACCGATGCAACCATTCAACGCGCCGGCCGCCCCGGCGCCGTGGTGGTCAAGGTCAGTAAGCCGGACCAAGATCTCCGCTTCGACGTCCCCGCCGTGGGTCTGGAGACGGTGCGCGTCTGCCGCGCCGGCCAGGTCGCGGTCCTGGCGCTCGAGGCCGGCAAGACGCTGCTGCTGGACAAGGACGAGCTCCTGCAAGAGGCGGAGAACGACGGGCTTGTCATCGTGGGCGTATGAAGAGAATGGAAAACAGGAACCCAGAAATGCCCAACCGGAAACCGGCAAATGGTGCGGCCTGCACGCGGCGCTCCCATTCGCCGGTTTTCAATTCTCAATTCCCGGTTCCCGGTTTTTCATTTTCTTTGAGGCTCCGCCCATGACCGCGCCGCTGCGTGCCGCGGTCGTCGGCGCCGGCTATCTGGGAGCCTTTCACGCCGACAAATACGCCAGTCTTCCCGACGTCGAGTTGGTTGCCGTCGTCGATGTCGATCCGCACCGCGCCGCCGAGGTCGCGACACGCTGTCGCACGCGCGCCGATGCCGACTACCGCAGCCTGTTCGGCCGCGTCGACTGCGTGAGCCTCGCGGTGCCAACACCGCTGCACTTCGCGCTGGCGCGCGACTGTCTCGCGCATGGCATCGACGTTTTGGTCGAGAAGCCGATGACGGAGACGGTGAGCACCGGGCAAGCGCTGGTCGAGACCGCGGAGCAGCACGGACGCATTCTGCAGGTCGGCCATCTCGAGCGCTTCAACCCGGCCATTCGCGCCCTGGCCGGTATCATTACCCAGCCACGCTTCATCGAGTGCCACCGCCTCGCGCCCTTCGTGGAGCGCGGCACCGACGTCGACGTCATCCTCGACCTGATGATCCATGACCTCGACGTCATCCTGAGCCTGGTACAGGCCGAGGTACAGACGGTCGAAGCCGTCGGAATCCCGGTGTTGTCGGAGACCACCGACATTGCCAACGCTCGTCTGCGGTTCACCAACGGCTGTATCGCCAACATCACCGCCAGCCGGGTGGCGCTGAAACGCGAGCGCAAGATCCGCCTGTTTCAAGCCGACACCTACGTGTCCGTCGACTACGGCGAGAAGCACGTGCGCGTCTGCCGTCGCCATCCCGGCGAGGCCGGGCCGACCATCAGCGTCGAGGAGCACGCCCTCGGCGACAGCGACGCGCTGTTCGACGAGATCGAGCACTTCGTACACGCCGTGCGCACACGCGAGCGACCGCTGGTCGACGGCCGCACCGCGTTGCGCGCCCTCGAAGTCGCCGAGTGGATCCGGGGCCGCATGGAGAGCGCATGAGCGCAGCGGGTCGGACGGTCTTGCTGGTGGCCGGAGAGGCCTCCGGCGACATGCACGGTGCCGAGTTGGTGGCCGCGTTGCGCCGCAACGCGCCGCAACTCGAGGTGTGGGGCGTCGGCGGCGAGCGCTTGCGTCAGGCAGGCATGCATATCCTGGTCGACACCGCGGCCGTGGCGACCATGGGGTTCGTCGAAACATTCGGTACCCTCGGCCGCTTGCTCGCGGCCTACCGGCGGCTGGTGCGCTTCATGATCGAACAACGGCCGGCGCTATTGGTGCTCATCGACTATCCGGAGTTCAACATGCTGCTCGCCAAGCGCGCCAAGGGGCTCGGCATTCCGGTCTTCTACTACATCGCGCCGCAAGTCTGGGCGTGGCGGCCGGGCCGCATCCACAAGCTGGCGCGCCGCGTCGATCGTATCGGCGTCGTCTTCCCGTTCGAGGCACCGCTCTACAACAACGGGCGCCAACTCGCGGAATTCGTCGGCCATCCGCTGCTCGACCTGGTGCAAGCGACCCGCACGCGCGAAGAGACGTTGGCCCGCTACCATCTCGATCCCGCGCGCCCGCTGCTGGCGCTGCTGCCGGGCAGCCGGAAGAAGGAAATCCGCCATCTGCTGCCACCCGGCATCGCCGCGGCCCACCGCTTGATCGCGGAGGGTTGGCAAGTGGCGATCGCCCTGGCGCACACGCTGACGCGTGACGATCTCGCCGCCGCTTTGGGCGGCGCACTGCCGGCGCTGCCGATCATCGAGGACGATACCTACAACCTCGTGCACGCGGCCGACGCGGCGCTGGTCGCCTCCGGCACGGCGACCCTGGAGACCGCCCTGCTCGGCCGGCCGATGGTCATCATGTATCGCGTCTCGCCACTGACGTTTGCGGTGGCCCGCCGACTCGTGCACCTGGAGTACATCGGCATGCCGAACATCATCCTCGGCCGGCGCGTGTTTCCGGAGTTGATCCAGCGCGACGTCACGCCGGAGAATGTGGTCGCCGCGGTGCGCGAGGTGACCGCCCACCGCGACGAACTGACGGCTGCGCTGCGCGAGTTACGCGACAAGCTGGGCCAGCCGGGCGCCGCCGAGCGCGCCGCGCACCTGGCGTTGGAGTTGATCGGATGAAGCGCGCCTCGATCTACCGCCGGCTCCTGGTCTACCTGCGTCCCTATTGGTGGCCGCACTTCGTGGTGGCAATCATCTGCATGCTGCTGTTCAGCGCCACGAACGGGGCCATGCCCTTTCTCGTCCAACATATCTTCGATGACGTGTTCACCGCCCGCAACTTGACCATGCTCCGAATCCTCCCCGCGGTGATCATTGCGACGTTCCTGATCCGTGGCGTCGTCGGGTTTGGGAGTACCTACCTCACGGAGTACGTCGGCCAGCGGATCGTCGCCGATCTGCGCAGCGCCTTGAACGATCACATTCAGCGCCTATCGCTGTCGTTCTTCAATCGTACGCCAACCGGCACCATCGTCTCGCGGATCACCAACGACGTGGCGCTGGTACGCATGGCGCTCACCGACGCCGTTGCGGCGATTCTCAAGGATGCATCATCATTGCTCATTCTCATTGGCGTTGCCTTCTATCAAGACTGGGTCCTGGCGCTCATCGCATTCGTGGTCTTCCCGGTGTCCGTGCTCCCGATCATTCGCCTGTCGAAACGGCTGCGTTCGTTTTCGAAAAAGGGGCAAGTGTCGATGGGCAACATGACCATGCTGCTGCAGGAAACCATTCAGGGGAATCGCGTCGTCAAGGCCTTCGGCATGGAGCACTACGAGAACCAGCGCTTCGACGAAGAGAACGATCGGCTCTTCCGGCTGTACATGAAGGGGACGCGGATCCGCGCGTTCACCAATCCGATGATGGAGATCCTCGCAGCCTTCGGCATCGCCGGTGTGGTCTGGTATGGCGGCTACAGCGTGATCCAGGGCGGCCGCACGCAGGGTGCGTTCCTCGGCTTCCTGACGGCGCTCTTTCTGCTCTATGAGCCGTTCAAGGGCTTGGCCAAAACCAACACCGCCGTGCAACAAGCCATGGGGGCCGCCGAGCGCGTCATGGAATTGCTCGACACCCCCAGCGACGTCAGTGAGCGCCCGGACGCCCGGCCGCTCACCGGGATCCGTGATGGCATTTGCTTCGAAGGGGTGAGCTTTCGCTACGAGCAAGAGTCGGTGCTATGCGATATCAACCTGACGATTCCACGCGGCGAGGTCGTCGCGCTGGTCGGCATGAGCGGCGGCGGCAAAAGTACACTGGCCGATCTCATCCCGCGCTTCTACGACGTGCCGCAGGGACGCATCAGCATCGACGGCGTCGACATTCGCGACTACACGCTCGCCAGCCTGCGCGCGCGCATTGCCATCGTCACGCAGCACACCTTCCTGTTCAATGACACGGTCCGCAACAACATTGCCTACGGCGACATCGCCACCGATATGGACGCGATCATCGCCGCGGCGCGCGCCGCCCACGCGCACGAGTTCATCGTGGCGTTACCCGACGGCTACGACACGGTTGTCGGCGAGCTCGGCGTAAAACTCTCCGGCGGGCAGCGGCAGCGGCTGGCGATCGCCCGCGCGTTGCTCAAGGATGCACCGATCCTGGTACTCGACGAAGCGACCTCGGCGCTCGATAACGAGTCGGAGCGCCTCGTCCAGGCGGCGTTGGAGACGCTGATGCACAACCGCACCACGCTCGTGATCGCGCACCGGCTGTCGACGGTGCGCCGCGCCGACCGTATCGTGGTGATGGTCCGCGGACAGATCATCGAGCAAGGCACGCACAACCAGTTGTTGGCGCTCAACGCCGAGTACCGCAAGCTCTACGATCTCCAGTTTCAGGATCCTGAGACGGTAGAGCCGAAGGTGTTGCACTAGAGACACCGCCCAATGGAAAACCGAAAACAGGAAACCGGAAACGGGGAACCGGCAAACGCGAATCGCCCGGCGCCTGTCGAACGTTTCGTTGGCCCGTTTTCCATTTGCTGTTTCCAGTGTCCTGTTTTTCATTTTCCCTCCGCCGGAGAGACGCGGACGTAGGCAGTGATGGAGCACACACCCGAAGCGCCCCACCAGCCCGCCGATCCCACAGGCCCGGTTCCGCGGCCTCGTCATCCGTGGCGCGAACCGTTCCTCCGCCTGTTAACCGACGCGGCACCCGTCCTCGTCAGCGGAACACTCCGCCTGCTGGCCTTGACGGTGCGCGTCCGCTACGTCAACGTCGACGAGCTGTTTGCCCGCTGGGAACGCGGCGAGCAGCTCATCGGAGCGTTCTGGCACAATCGCGTCCTCATGATGCCGGTGGCCAATCGCAGCCGGAAGTTGTGCATCATGAACAGCCAGAGTCGCGACGGCGAGATCGCCACACGGGCGCTGGCGCGCTGGGGCATCCGTTCGGTGCGCGGCTCGGCGACCCGCGGGGGGATTGGCGCCTTCTTGAACCTGGTGCGCGCCTACCGCGACGGCTGCGACCTGGCGGTGGTGCCGGACGGCCCGCGCGGCCCTGCCTGCGTGGTCAAGGCCGGGGTCATCCATCTCGCGCGGGCCACCGGCGCAACGATCTTCCCGGTAACCTACGCCGCGTCGCGCCAGCGCCGGTTGCACAGCTGGGACCGGCTCATCATTCCCTTGCCGTTCGCGCGGGTGGTCTACGTCGGCGGCGAGCCCCTGCAGGTACCGCGACATGCCACCGACGCGGAAGTCGAAACGTTGCGCCACGAATTGGAGACCCGCCTCAACGACATTACGGATCAGGCCGAGGCATTGGTCGGAAGGAAGACAATGGTGCATGGTGAATGGTGACTGACGGATCGCCGTTTCTTCAACTCACCATTGACCATTCATTATTCACCATTCGAGAGATGTTGGGCGACCTTGTCTACGACGTGTTGGGCACCATCGTCGGCCTGATGGCGCTCCCGGTGCTACCGCTGTTGGCGCTGACCCGCTACGGGCAGGGGCTCAGTGAACGTTGTGGCTGTTTGCCGAGCTCAGTGCGCGCCGTCCGCTCGCCGGTCTGGGTGCATGCCGCCTCGGTCGGCGAGGTATTGGCCGCCGAGCCACTCCTGCAGCAGCTCCGGCGCCAGCGGCCAGACCTGCAGGTCGTGGTGTCGACAACCTCCATCCCCGGCCGCGAGACGGCGCGCAGCCGCCTGGGCGCCGACGCGGTGATGCTCCTGCCCGTGGACGTCCGCTGGGTCGTCAACTCCGCCATGCGCCGATTGCAGCCGCGGTGCCTGGTCATCGTGGAAACCGAGCTCTGGCCGGCGCTCATTCGCGCCGCAGCGCGCCGCGCCGTCCCCTGCGTCATCGTCAGCGGCCGCATCTCATCGCGTGCCGCCGCGCGTTACGCATGGGTGCGGTGGCTGACGCGGGGAATGCTGAATCGCGTCACGGCCTGCGTCATGCAGACCGAGGCCGACGCGGCACGCATCGTGGCTCTCGGCGCGCCGCCGGCGCGCGTCCAAGCACTCGGCAGCTTGAAGTTCGCCCGCGAAGCAAAAGCCGCCGCGAGCCCGATCGGGGCCTCGACGCTGCCGGCGCTGCTCGGAGAGCGCCCCCTACTCGTCGCCGCCAGCACCCATCCCGGCGAGGAACAACTGGTACTCGAGGCGTGTACGGCGCTGTGGCCCGAGCATCCGGACCTGCTGCTGCTGATCGCGCCGCGGCGCCCCGAACGCTTCGACGAGGTGGCACAGCTGCTGGCTCGCTGCGGGGTGCGGCACCAGCGGCGCAGTCAGCTGGATGGGCGGGTGGCCACGGCAACACAGGTGCTGCTCCTTGACACGCTCGGCGAGCTGCTCGATGTATTGCAGGCCGCGCGCGGCGTATTCGTGGGCGGTACCATTGCGCACGTCGGTGGCCATAACGTGTTGGAGCCCGCAATCTTCGGTAAGCCAGTTGCCTTTGGTCCGCACACCAGCAACGTCGCGGAAGCGGCCGCGGCGCTGCTCGATGCGGGCGGCGCCGTCGAGGTGCACGACGCCAGCCAGCTGCGTGCCGAGTGGGCTCGTCTTCTCGCCGACGCCAACGCGGCGCTGAACATGGGGCAGCGCGGACGTGCGGTTGTTACGGCCCAAGCAGCGGTCGCCGAGCGGACATTCGACGTCCTGCGGCCACTGCTCGGGCCCGCCCTCGCGCCAATGCCGAACCAGGCGACCGCATGAGATGGCGATGGCGGGAATGACACAGACCTTACGCGACGTGGTCTGGGCCCGGCGCGGCGTACGCGGCTGGGCAGCGTGGCTGGCGCTGCAACCGGCGAGCGGATTGTTTGCCGCCGCGGTGGCCATGCGCGATCTCGGCTACCGCATCGGTGTCCTGCGCGTCCACCGCGCCGGGATTCCCGTGATCAGCGTCGGGAATCTTTCGGTCGGCGGCACCGGCAAAACGCCGATCACCCTGTGGCTGGCACGCCAGCTCGCCGCGCACCTGTCTGCCGCGGGCGTGGGAAAGGTAGCGATCCTGCTGCGTGGCTACGGCGGCCGGGCGCGCACGGCGACGATCGTGTCACACGGTGCGGCCTCCGGCGGGATCAGTCCCGAGGTCAACGTTGAGACGGTTGGCGACGAGGCCATCATGCTGGCGAAGTCGTTCGAGGGTATCGTGCTGACGGCACGTCGGCGCATCGAAGGCGTGGCGCTCGCCGAACGGCTCGGCTGTCGGGTGGTCGTCCTCGACGACGGCTTTCAGCATCGCGCCCTGGCGCGCGATTTCGACCTGGTGCTGATCAACGGGCGCGACGGCGCCCTGTTGCCGGCCGGCCCGATGCGCGAACGGCCGAGCGCCCTCAACCGTGCCGACGCGGTGGCGCTGGTGTTGAAAACCGACGAGGACTCCGCAACGGCGGCAGACGTATGTGGAACGAAGCCGCACGTCGTCGTCCGCTTCGAAGCCCGTGCCCTGGTAGAATCGGATGGCGGCCAGTGGCACGAACGGCCTTTGGACGGGCTCACCGGGCGCCGCGTCATCGTCATCGCGGGGATCGCGCATGCCGCACCTTTCTACGATGCCGTGCGCCAGTGGGAAGCGCACATCGAGGAGATCTTCGAATACCCTGATCACCACCGCTACACGCAAGCCGATTGGCAACAGCTGTCGCGAGCAACACGCAATACCGAGCTGATCGTGACGACGGAAAAGGATCTCGTGAAGTTGGAGCACTTCCCCTTTGCGAAGGGGAAGTTGGTTGCGCTACGGATAGTACCGCAGGTCGGCGGAGGCGATGCGCTCGTACGCTCGGTGATGACGCGCGCGCGGCTGCTCCCGGCGACGTAAACCCAGGAGGAAACGGAATGGCTATCAGTAAAGAGCTGCTCGATATTCTCGCCTGCCCCAAGTGCAAGGGCGATATTCGTCTCAATGAGCAAGCGGACGGGCTCATCTGCACCACCTGCAAGCTCATGTACCCGATCAAGGACGATATCCCGGTCATGATGATCGACGAGGCGATTCCCCTGTAGTCGTGTTTCGTGCTCGTGAGTTGAAGAAGACACATTTGGAGTAGCTCTCCTTCCGCTTCACGAGCACGACCACGATCCATCCATGCGTGTCCTCATCGCCCAGACCAGTTTCCTCGGCGACGTGGTGTTGAGCACGCCGGTGTGTGCCGCGCTGAAGGGTTGCCTTCCCGACGCACACGTCACGATGTGGGTCCGAGCGGATACCGCCACGATTCTCGCGGACCATCCGCACGTCGACGCGGTGCTCGTCGACGACAAACGGGCCCGCGATCGCGGCTTCGGAAGCCTGCGGACGCTGCGGCGCCTGCGCGCCGGCCAGTTCGATCTGGTATTGGCCCTCCACAAGTCGTTTCGCACCGCGTGGTTGCTGGCGGCGGCCGGCATTCCGCGGCGCATCGGCTTCCGCCAGAGCGCCGGCTGGTTCTTCTATCACCGCTGCGTCGACCGCGACCCGGCGCGCCATGACGTCGAGCGCAACCTGTCGATCCTCGCCGGGATCGACATCGCTCCGGCGGCGGTTGTGAGCCGTCCGTTCGTCGCCAACTCCCCCGCAGCGGCCGAGCGCGTGCACGCGGCGCTGCGCGCCCGTGGGGTACCCGCGGAGGCGCCGCTGGTGGCAGTGGCGCCGGGCTCGGCATGGGCGACCAAACGCTGGACGGTCGAGGGCTACGCCGCACTGCTGCACGGTTTGCGCGACCACCTCGGTGCCACGCCGCTGTTGCTCGGTGCACCGGCCGACGCGCCGTATGCCGAAGCCATTCAGCACGCCGCGGGCGGCATCGGTGTGAATCTGGTTGGGCAGACGGATCTCGCCATGCTGGTGGCGGCGATCGATCAAAGCGCGGTGCTGGTGACCAACGACAGTGCGCCGATGCACATCGCCGTGGCGCGCGGCACGCCCGTGGTGGCGATCTTCGGTCCGACGGCACCGAGTCAAGGCTACGGCCCATACACGGAGCGCGCCCAGGTCGTCGAGCGCGACCTACCCTGCCGTCCGTGCAGCAGGCACGGCGGCGCCCACTGTCCGATCGGCACGCACGCGTGTATGAAGGAGATCAGCCCTGACGACGTAGAGTCAGCGGTGATGGCGCTGCTGGAGCGGTGTGGGGAGCCACCGCATCGTCAGGGGCACTCCGCAGTTTCGAGGAACGTTGAGTGACTCCTCCTCCCGGTTTCGAGCTCGTCCGCGAAAGGTCGACGACCATGCTGCTCCGCTCCGACCTGCGCGACTGGCTGCTCCCGTTGCTGCACGCACGGCGTGACGACTGGGCGGGCTATGAAACTTGCGCCCTCGCCACCGGACGCGGCGGCACGCGGCTGGTACGCGCCGCGGGGCACGAGGTCGTTGTGCGGCCCTATCGGCGCGGCGGGTTGGCAGCGTGGGTGCTGCACGACACCTATATGGGCTGGCAGCCGCGGCCGTTTCGTGAGCTGGAAACGCTCGCGACATTGTATCAGCGTGGCGCTCCCGTCATCGAGGTGTACGGAGCCGCGGTGCACTGGCTCGTGCCCGGTTGCTACCGCGGCTGGCTGGTAACGCGCTATCTGCCTGCATCGCACACACTCTGGGAATGGATCTCGGCCGCGCCGCCGACCCCGTTGCGCGCGCGCGTGCTCGCGCAGGTGGGCCGCGCCATCCGGCGCCTGCACGACACCGGCGGATGGCATCCCGATCTCAACCTGAACAACATCCTCATCGGCGCCACGCCGGAGGCTGCCGGTCCACCGGAGGTGGTGCTGATCGACTTCGATCGTACATGCGCCAAGGGTCTGCGACGCACGCCGGCAGCGGATCTGGCGCGGCTCGAACGTTCGGCGCACAAGCTCGACCCCACCGGGGCGCGGCTCACGGTGGCGGATCTCGAGACGCTGCGCGCGGCGCATGCGGCAGGTGCACCATGCAGGTGAAGGCCGACCGCATCCTTGTCGTCTTGCTCGGCGCAATCGGCGATGTCACCCGCGCCTTGCCGCTCCTCCAACGGCTGCGCCATGGCTATCCGCAGGCGCGCATCGTCTGGGCGGTCGAGCCGGCGTCGGCGGCGCTGCTGCACAACCATCCGGCGCTCGATGCGGTGCTGGTTTTCGACCGGCCGCGCGGGGCCGCGGTGTTTCTACCTTTCTTGCGGCAGATCCGGGCGCAAGGCGCTGATTTGACGCTCGACCTGCAAAGGCATCTGAAGAGCGGCATCATCAGCCGGGCTTCCGGCGCGCCGGTGCGGCTCGGCTTTCATCGCCGCAACGCGCGCGAAGGCAACTGGCTGTTCAATTCCCATCACGTGCCCGCGATGACCCACTTCAGCTCGAAGCTGCAGCAGTTTCTACGTTTCGCCGATTGGCTCGAGCTGCCGCCGGCTGCGGCAAGCTTTGGCCTGCAGCTCTCGGAGGCGGAAGCCGCGCACGTCGCGACGTTGCTCGAAGGTGTGCCACAACCCTTCGTTGCGGGGTTCGTCGGTTCCAGCTGCGAGAGCCGGCTGTGGTTCCCCGAACGCACCGCGGCGGTGGCCGACGCGCTGGCGACGCGCGGAATAACGACGGTGCTGGTAGGTGGCCCGGATGACGTCACGTTCGCCGCGGCGGTGGTGCAAGCCGCGCAGGTTCCAGTCACCAACCTTGCGGGTCGGACATCGCTGCGTGATCTCATCGGGATCTTTGCACGGGCGGGTGCCACGTTTGGTCCCGACTGCGGCCCGATGCACATCGCGGCAGCGGCCGGGGCCCGCGTCGTGTCGCTGTGGGGAGCCACCAGCGCGGCGCGCTCGGCACCGTGGAACAATGAGGACCGCGTGCTCATCGGCACGGCGCCGTGCAGTCCGTGCTACCTCAAGCGCTGCCCGATCGGCAGAGTGTGCATGCAGTCCATCAGCGTTGCAGCGGTCGTGGAGAGCCTGGTGAACCGCCTGAGCTCGTGAGTCGTGCTCGTGCTCGTGCTCGTGCTCGGTTCGCACAGAGGAATCATTCTTCCCCTCTTTTCTCCTACGAACAGGAGCACGAACACGTTCTTGTGTTCTTCTTGATTCAGGTCGGCCTTTGCGTCATCGTCCGCGGGCAAGATCGTGAGCCATGCTCGTGAATCGCGTTGGCGATTTGCACGAGCCTCGACTCACGAACACGATTCACGAATGAGGCGTTGATGAGATTGCGTGTTGGGATCGTCCTCGGTTGGCTGCTGCTGGGCGCCGCGCCGGCCTTGGCCGAGCCGTACTTTGCGGTGCGGGAAGGTCTGCGCTGCAGCGCCTGCCACACCAACATGAACGGCGGCGGCAAGCGCACCGATCTGGTCACCACGCACGCCCGCGAGCTGCTGCACTACTCGCCAACTCTGCTCGGCTCGTTTTCGAATCCTCCGGAGTTCCTCAGCGGCGAGATCAATCAATATTTCGCCCTCGGTGCCGACCTGCGGGCCAGCGAGACGGCGACGTTTCAGGATCTTGGCAGCCCGTCGAGGTGTCCGCCCTCGTCCGGCGGGCAGTCGACGACGAATTGCGTCAGCAACAACGATGTCTTCCGTGGCCGCCTCGAGACCAACAGCATCGACGTGACCGAGGCGGTGCTGTACGGCGAGTTCCGGCTGATTCCCGATACGTTGATCCTGTACGTCGACCAGCGCTTGCAGCCGCAGACCAACAACCGCGAAGCTTTCGCCTTGCTCAAGCTGCCGTGGTACGGCACCTACTTCAAAGCTGGGCAGATGTTTCTGCCCTATGGCTTGCAGCTGCAGGACGACGGCGCCTTCATCCGTGGCGGCACCAACGGCTCGGCGACCACCGGCTTCAGCTTCAATGTCGATCAACCGGCTTTCGAGATCGGCACCGAGCCCGGCCCGTTTACCTTCGTCACCGCGGTGTCGCAAGGGGCGGAGAACGATCGCGACGTGCAAGTCACGATGACGGCAACCGCCTTGATCACCGAGCTGCCGGTGGTGCGCAACGTACTGGCCGGCTTCTCTTTCTCGCGTGTCGGGCCGCCGGGCAGCCAGACCACGGTGTTCGGTCCGCACATCGGCACCAACTACGAACGCCTGACGGTGCTCGGCGAAGCCGACTTCCGCGACGACAAGAATGCGCAGACCAACGGCCAGACGATCGGCCGCTTCATCTGCTACGGCGAAGCGGATTACCTGTTCCTCGGGTGGTTGAACTTCAAGGTGGCGATCGACTACTCCGACAACGACGGCACATTGGGCGACACCAACGACGCCGAGAACCGCGTCCGCCTCGGCTTCGAGCCGTTCCTCAATCGGTTCGTGCAGCCGCGTCTGTTCTACAGCGTCAGCAACGGCGTCGAGACCAATCCGACGCATAACCAGAACGTCTTGCTCGCCGAGCTGCACGTATTCTTCTGAGGGCACCCAAAGCCATTGCGTCGAACGCGCGAAAGGGGAAAGCGTGCTCAGGGAGCCGGCCTCACACACACTCCACGGAACCGTCGTTCCGTAAACAATCCGCATTATTTTGTCAGAGCCATAAGCACGTCAGTTGGTATGTTGGGTGTACCGCCAGGCCGGTAATCGCCACCATACTTCGCTCCGGCTACTAGATCGAAGACAGCCCACGGGCGTCCATAAATACACAGCGCCACTTTCGTCTCGTCCTTCGTCCATTGAATTGTTATATCATCATCGCTGACATCACCACAAGCATATATAAAATAGCATCGACAACCTTCTTTCCCGGTGCGGCAGCGAGGTCATAGAGATAAAAGTATCCGGTCTCTTCATCGTCCTCGAACACCCCGCCAAACCTGTCATCGGACCGCGTGAGGCTCTTGAAAATTCCATCTTGGGGCATCGACTGCGTCTCCTCTCCGGCTAGCGTCGTACGCATCACTCCCTTAGAAGTCGTCTAGCAGGTATTGCCCGGTTGCCAGGAGGCGAAAATTAAGCGAAAATCCATGATGTGCCGTCCTCCACCTCGCACGCTGCCGCCGTGGCTCGTCTCGTTGATCTGGCCTTGCCGGGGCGAGTCCATATGGGACTCCCCGCGGCCGAACCGGTGCGCCGCTTATCGAGCGCCGTGGCGAGTATCGATACGCTGCTCGACGGGGGCTGGCCGCGGGGGCGGCTGAGCGAGATCACCGGCCCGCCGTCGTCGGGCAAGACATCGCTGGTGCTCGCGCTGCTCGCAGCGACCACCCGTCGCGGTGACGTCGTGGCGTGCGTCGATCCCATCGATGCGTGGCATCCGGCGTCCATCGCCCGCGCCGGCGCCGACCTGCAACGGGTGTTGTGGGTGCGGCCACCATCGGCAACCGACGCGGTGTGGTGCACGGAGTTGCTGTTGCGCGCCGGTGGCTTCGCGTTGGTGGTGCTCGATTTTGGAACCGCGATGCCACGCCGGCTGCGCGGTCACACCTGGCCGCGGTTGATGCATGCCGCCGAGCACGCGCACACCGCCGTCGTCGTGCTGGCGCCGCAGCGGGTCGCCGGCAGCTTTTCCACGCTCAGTCTCGCCGTCCAAGCGCGGACCACACGCTGGCAGCCCGGCGCCTGGCCGCTCTTCGAAGGGTTCGACAGCCGCGTCGAGCTGACGCGCAACAAGCTCGGCGCAGCGGGACGGAGCGCCATTGTGGAGTGTTGCAGCGCCTCCATCGATTTTCGCAGATCGTCCCTCGATACGGCCCCTGAGAAGATGGGGCCTACTCGGGATGAACGGAGAAAAACTTAGAAATCAAAATCAAAACCGTTCCCCCCGAGTAGCCGCCCGCTTTTGGCGGCGTATCGAGGGGCGCTCTGAAAGTGCACGAGAATAATGCGCTGCGCCTGCCTCTTTGTTCCCGACTTTCCGCTGGCGGCGCTGCTGCGCACGCAGCCGGAGCTGCGCGGGGAACGCGTCGCGGTCGCGGACCAGCCCGGGCCACGCGCGACGCTGCTGGCGGTGTCGCCGGCGGCGGGACAGTGTGGGGTGCGCGTCGGCCTCAGCATCGCCCAGGCCATCGCCATCGACGCCGATCTGATCGTCCGGCCGGTGTCCCCCGACGCGCGGCGCGCGGCGCAAGCGGCGCTGTGTGATGCCGCGGAGTCTTTCTCGCCACGTGTCGAGGATGCCGGCGGCGGCGTCGCGTATCTGGATCTCGACGGCCTGGGGGCGCTGTACGACTCCGAGTCACAGCTGGCCAATACGGTGGCACGGCGCGCGCTGCACCTCGGGCTCGACGCACAGGTGGGCGTCGCCGGATCGAAGACCACCGCCTATCTCGCGGCGCGTCACGGCGGGGGTGTTACGGTTGTTCCACCAGGAGAAGAGGCCAGCCTGCTGGCACCGGCACCGTTGGCGTTGCTCGACCCGAGCCCGGCATTGCATGCGACGCTGCGCCGCTGGGGCATCCGCTGTATCGGCGATCTGGCGGCATTGCCGGCGAGCGCGGTGGGAACACGTCTGGGACCCGAAGGCGTGTTGCTGGTACGGCGGGCGCGCGGAGCAGACACACACCCGCTGATGCCACGCCCGCCGCTGCTGCATTTCGAGGAGAGCCTCGACATGGAGTTCGGCATCGACACCGCCGAGCCATTCCTCTTCGTCCTCCGCGGGGTGCTCGACCGGCTCACCGCACGGCTGGCGGTGCGCGGGCTCATCTGCGGCGACTTGCGTCTGTCCTTGCGGTTGGCGACACGGGGCCGCGACGAGCGCACGGTAACCGTGGCCGCGCCGAGCAACGACGTGAAGGGGCTGCTGGCGCTGGTGCGCTTGCATCTCGAAGCGCATCCGCCGGCCGCGGCGATCGAAGCGCTGTGTGTCGCCGCAATTCCCGAGCGCCTGCGCGCCGCGCAGCTCGATCTGTTTCGCCCCAGCGGTCCGGCGCCAGCGCGGCTGGCGGTCACGTTGGCACGGCTCACGGCCATCTGTGGCGCCGACCATGTCGGCATGCCGGTGGTCGCCGACTCGCACCGGCCGGAGGCGTATGGGGTGGAATCTTTCCAGGTTACGGGGGAAAACCAGGCTGCGGTTAGGCGGTTACGCGGTTACGCGGTTAGGGAAGACAGCGGCCCTGTAACCGCTAACCGCCTAACCGCCAACCGCCCAACGTCAGATACCTGTTCTCTCATTCCCCTCGCCCTGCGTGCCATCCGCCCGCCGCAGTCCATCGAGGTATTCTGCGCGCGCGATCAACCCGAGTTCGTGCGCGGCGCGCAGTTCGCCGGCCGCGTCGTACACGCTGCCGGGCCGTGGCGCATGCATGCCGAGTGGTGGAACAACGGCGGCTATACCCGAGACTATTACGACACCCAGCTTACCGACGGCTGTGTCTATCGGTTGTACTGCGACCTGGCGACGCAGGGGTGGTTTGTAGAGGGAGTGTACGACTGAGTGAAGAGGTTCACCACGGAGGTACGGAGATGATCATCAAAAGTGAGCTGACCGAAGCAATCATAGGTAGCGCGATTGAGGTTCACCGGACCCTTGGGCCAGGGCTGCTCGAGAGTGTTTATGAGGAATGTCTTGCCATGGAACTCGAACTGGGTGGAATACGCTTCGAGCGTCAGAGAGTTCTCGAGATTGAGTACAAGGGGAAACGGGTTCCGGCCGATCTTCGAATCGATCTATGGGTAGAACGTCAGGTGATCGTTGAGCTCAAGGCAGTTGAGAAGCTGCTGCCCGTGCATGAAGCCCACCTCCTGACCTACCTTCGCTTGAGTAACACCCGATTTGGGCTTCTGATCAACTTTAACGTTCCGGTCCTTAGAGATGGACTGAAGAGGAGGCTCAACGGATTCGACTCCGTGTCTCCGTGTCTCCGTGGTTAAGTATTTCGAATTGCGCTGTCGCAGCGCCTTCAGCTTTCTCTCCAGCGCATCATTGCCGGAGGATCTCGTCGGACGCGCGGCCGAGCTGGACTATCCGGCGCTCGCCCTCGGCGACCGTGACGGCGTCTACGGCGCACCGCGTTTTCATCAAGCGGCACAACGCGCCGGCCTGCGCGCGTTGGTGGGATGCGAGCTGACGATAAGGCAGGTTGCGAGGTTGCTGGGTCGTTACGTTGTTAGGGAAGAGTCTCCTTTCTCCCAACCTAACAACCCAACAACAAACAACCCAACAACCTGCTCCGTATTTCTCCTTGTCGCCACGCGCACCGGTTACCAGAATCTTTGTCGATTGATTACACAAACGAAACTGCGCGCACCCAAGGGCGAGTCGATCGCGACATGGGAAGATCTCGAAGGTCACACCGATGGCCTGATCTGTCTTGCCGGTGGGGCTGATGGGCCCGTGACACAGGTTATTGGGTCGTCAGGTTGTTACATTGTTAGGAATGAATCCACCCCTTTTCCACCTAACAACCCAACAACCAACAACCTAACAACCGTCGAGGCGGTGGTAGCACAGCTGCAGCGGCTCTTCCCCAACCGCCTCTACCTCGACCTGCAACGCCATCTCGATGCGGACGAGGAGCGCCTCAATCGCACGCTGGTCGACATCGCCCGGCATTTCGGCATTCCGCTGGTGGCTACCAACGACGTGCGCCACGCACGGCCATCGGGGCGCCAGCTGCTCGACGTCCTCACTTGCATCCGCCACACAACGACGCTCGATGCCGCCGGACGTGGGCTGCTCACCAACGCCGAGCGTCACCTCAAGCCGCCGGCGGCGATGGCGGCGCTGTTCCGCGATCATCCGGAAGCCATCCGCAACACCCAACGTATTGCCGAGCAGTGCGAGTTCACGCTGGCCAACCTCGGCTACCGCTTCCCCGAGTATCCGCTGCCGCCGGGTGAGACACCGATCGGCCACCTGCGCGCGCTCACCTATGCCGGCGCGCACGACCGCTACGGCACACTCACGCCGCGCGTCCGCCGCCAACTCGAACGCGAACTGCGCATCATCGGCACCCTCAACCTTGCCGGATACTTTCTCATCGTCTGGGACATCGTGCGCTTCTGTCGCGAGGCGCATATCCTGGCGCAAGGGCGCGGCTCGGCCGCCAACTCGGCGGTGTGCTACGCCCTCGGTATCACCGCCGTCGACGCCGTCGGCATGGATCTGCTCTTCGAGCGCTTCCTTTCCGAAGAGCGTGGGGAGTGGCCGGATATCGATATCGACCTGCCGAGCGGCGCGCAGCGCGAACGCGTCATCCAATACGTCTACCAGCGGTACGGCGCGCGCGGCGCAGCGATGACGGCCAACGTCATCACCTACCGCACGCGCAGTGCCGTACGCGAGGTCGGCAAAGCGCTCGGCTTCTCGCTCGAACAGGTCGACCGCCTGTCGAAGCTGCTGCGGCGTTTCGAGTTCAGCGATGCCTCGGATGACCTGGGGAAACAGCTGCACGCTGGCGGCATCGATGCCGCGGCGCCGCGCGTGCGTCTGCTCGTGGAGTTGGTGCGGCAGATCCAGAATCTCCCACGTCATCTCGGCCAGCATTCCGGCGGTATGGTGATCGCGGCGGGCGGGCTCGACACGGTGGTGCCGCTCGAACCGGCTTCCATGCCGGGGCGGGTCGTCGTCCAGTGGGACAAAGACGACTGCGCCGATCTCGGCATCATCAAGGTCGATCTGCTCGGTCTCGGCATGATGGCGGTGCTTGAAGAGGCGATTCCCCTCATCGAAGCGCACGAGGGGAAGGCCCTCGATCTGGCGCATCTGCCGCCGGACGATCCGCAGACCTACGCCATGCTGCGGGCCGCCGACACCATCGGCGTCTTCCAAGTGGAGAGCCGCGCGCAGATGGCGACGCTGCCACGCATGCGGCCGGAACGCTTTTACGATCTGGTCGTCGAGGTGGCGATCATCCGGCCCGGGCCGATCGTCGGGCAGATGGTGCATCCGTACCTCAACCGGCGCAACGGCCGCGAACCGGTGCGCTATGCGCATCCCGATCTCGAGCCCATTCTCAAGCGGACGCTCGGTGTGCCGCTGTTTCAAGAACAGTTGCTGCGCATGGCGATGACCCTGGCCGGTTTCACCGGCGGCGAGGCCGAGGAGCTGCGGCGCGCCATGGGCTTCAAGCGCTCGGTCGACCGCATGCAGCAGATCGAGGCGCGGCTGCGCCGCGGCATGGCACACCGCGGCATCACCGGCACGCACGCCGACGCGATCATCCGCAGCATCACCTCGTTCGCGCTGTACGGGTTTCCGGAGAGCCACGCCGCCAGCTTCGCGTTGCTGGCGTATGCCTCGGCCTATCTGCGCGCCCATCACCTCGCGGCGTTCACCTGCGCCATGCTCAACAACTGGCCGCTCGGCTTCTATCATCCGGCGACGTTGGTGAAAGACGCGCAACGGCACGGGCTGCGGGTGTTGCCGATCGATGTGCAGCGCTCGGGATGGAAATGCCAGCTGGAAGAACAGGCGGTTACGCGGTTAGGCGGTTACGCGGTTAGGAAAGAAGAAGCCCATCCCCTAACCGCTAACCGCCTAACCGCCAACCGCTTATCTCTTCGCCTAGGTCTGCGTTTCGTTCAGGGGCTACGTGAGCGAGCCGGCCATCGGATTACCAACGAGCGTGCCCAAGCACCGTTTCGTTCGATTGCCGATGTAATCCACCGTTGTGAATTACGTGAAAGTGAAGTGCAGAAATTAGCGCATTTGGGTGCCTTTGCCGGGTTTGGACTCACCCGCCGCGAGGCGTTGTGGCAAGCGAGCGCACTCCCACGTGAACCTCTTTTTGCGCAGAGGAGAGACGAGGATGGAAGAGCAGGGGAAGCAGGCATTTCGCAGTCTCCTGGTATGGAGGCAAGCAATGGATTTGGCACGAGACTGCTACTTTCTGACGAGGAGATTGCCGCGCGAGGAGTTGTACGGGTTGACCAGCCAGATCCGCAGAGCGGCAATTTCGGTTCCGGCAAACATAGCCGAGGGGAACGGTCGGAGAACGAGGAAGGACTACATCAGCTTTCTATACATCGCACAGGGCAGCCTCCGCGAATTGGAAACGTACCTGATCCTGATTGTGGAAGCAGAGCTACTCTCGGGGGAGGACACGACTCCCCTGCAGACACAACTCGACTCCGTAGCAAGACTTCTGAATCGACTCATTCATTCCATGGAGGAGCGACTGGCATAACCGCAGAGCAAGCGGTTACGCGGTTAGGCGGCCAGCCGGAAGAACAAGCGGTTACGCGGTTAGGCGGTTACGCGGTTAGGGAAGAAGAGGATTCCCCCCTAACCGCCAACCGCCTAACCGCTAGCCGCCTTCCGGAAATGTCTCCCCTCGAGCGCACCCTGGCCGATTACAAGAACAGCGGCCTCACCGTTGGACCGCACATCATGACACACCTGCGCGACCAGTTGACCCGTGAGGGCGTACGGCGCGCGATCGATGTCGGCAGAGCCCGCGACGGCAGTTGGACGAAGATCGCCGGGCTGGTGATCGTGCGCCAGCGGCCGGGGACGGCGAAGGGATTCTGCTTCATCACCCTGGAAGACGAAACCGGCACCGCCAACGCCGTGGTCGTACCCGACATGTTCCAGCGCTATCGCGCCGTGATTCACACCGCGGCTTTGCTGCTCATCGAGGGCCCCCTCCAGCGCGTCGACGACGTCACCCATGTGCATGCACGACGTCTGCGCGCGCTGGCGTTGCCGCAGCATCCCATCCATCAACACGGCAGCGGGTACCGGATGCGCACGACGCCCGACGATGAACCGCCGCCGACGCCGAAATCGCACGACTTCCGGTGAAGAGAACAGCTAGCGCCCCGGAGATGCAGGCCACCTGTACCAAGGTGTTTAGCGAATGAAGTTCGAGATCGTTGGTCGCATCGTAAACGTCGAAGTTATCGCGTCGGGATGGGGTGCGTGTTCGGCGCTCCCTCCGGAAGGCATATGGGTCGGGGCACTGGCGCAAATTGAAGGGCGTCGCCACTGTCCGGCTGCCGAACGGCACTCTGCGGCGGGTTGAAATCCATTGGTATGAAGCGCACGGTATCGGACGAAGGGACGTGAAGATCAAAGAGCAGTTGGAGGAGTGATGAAGCAGCCCTCGAAGCCGTTCGCCCTCTGCGTAGACAACGCAGAGTATCAGGCGTCTCTCGTCCTCGGAAAGGTGTACCGGATTCTCCCCGACGCCAAGGCAGCTCGGGACGATCTGGTGCGCATCGTCGAT